>PDWI01000085.1_pt1 | contig 141637 bp, 116 predicted proteins | sample 1430891 | NCBI WGS metagenome assembly PDWI01 (sample SAMN01162508, study PRJNA174530) | Oral metagenome, whole genome shotgun sequencing project. | biome: Marine environment; feature: Marine mammal; material: Swab sample of the gingival sulcus; isolation source: swab sample of gingival sulcus...
GTAGTGCTAGACCTTGAAAATTATAGTAGTGGTGTTTACTACTCAAAATTGACAGTAAACAATAAAGTTGTTACGGCTAAACATGTTTATATAAGGTAGCTCTTTCTATCCAGAGCTATAATCTTTTTAAAATAAACAGAAGGGGGCTTTTATGAAAAAGTGTAAAGCAAAGAAATTATGATAATTCACAATTCACCTGTCTGCGTGCGTAACACGCACAGGTAGACAATTCACCATTAAAACAATCTATTACTTTTATATCGAACTCAAGTTATCTCTAACTTTCTTGAAAGCTTTCAATCTTACCCATCTTTATAAGTAGTAGGATACCCGGAATTGCCAATATTGAACAGAGGATAAAAAACTGAAAATAGCTAATACTCTCAATCAACACTCCTGAAAATCCCGAAAGAAATGTTCTTCCAAAAGAGGCTAAAGATGCAAATAGTGCGTATTGGGTAGCGGTAAATCTTCTATTTGTCATACCTGCCATAAAAGCTACCATGGCAGAAGTACCCATACCACTACTTAAATCCTCAAAAGCTATCACAGAGGTAAGAGCAAGTTTTGTAGGTAAAAGTGTCAAAATAGATAAAAATGCTGTTGAGATTGCCTGTAAAAAACCAAAAGCCCAAAGAGATTTGTATATACCTATTTTAAAGATAACCCAACCCCCAATAAAGAGACCTGCCATAGAGGATAAAAAGCCGATACCTTTAGTAACCTCAGCTATTGTTTTATTATCAAATCCAACATCTACATAATAGGCTCCAAGCATAGATCCGGCTATTGAATCACCCATTTTAAAGAAGATTACAAACATAAGTATCCAAATTGCAAATGGTCTTGTTAAAAACTCCTTAAAAGGTTCAATTACAGCCTCCTCAATTGTAGAAGGAGGTTTTCCTTCCATTTTAGGTTCATTACAGATATAGGTTGCAAATATACCAACAATCATTAAAGCTGCCATTAAAAGGAACATTTGGTTAAATGAAAAATCCAAAGTTTTAGGATCAACTGCCCAGAGACCAAATCCGGAAGCCATCAACATACCCACCCTGTAACCGTAAACACCTATACTGGCACCAATACCAAGCTCACTATCAGGTAAAATTTCCCTTCTGTAGGCATCAACAGCTATATCTTGAGTAGCACTAAATATACAGAGAATAGTTCCCATTAGTACCAGATATGGAACAGAAACAACAGGATCTCCTAAACTTATGAGAATAAGGGAAATTACCAATCCAAGTTGGGTTATAATGAGCCAAGATCTTCTTCTACCCATTTTAAAAGGGATAAATCTATCCAAGAGGAAAGACCACATAAAGTTAAAAGTATACGGTATTGTAATCCAGGAGAAGTATCCAATTGTGGAGAGATCAACACCCTCTCTTCTCATCCATATTTTTAGAGTTGAGTAGAGAAGCATTATGGGAAGACCACTACTAAACCCAAGCAAAAAAACTATAATCATTCTCTTACTTCTAAGAGATTTTATTAAATCGATAAAATTTGTACTACCGGACATACAACACCTTCTATTATTCTCTAACCTTCTTTAAGATAAACAGAACCTCTTTATCTCCATAAAAACCTTCAATCTTCTCAATACCTCTACTAGATATATAGTAATTTAGGTCTCTGCTCTCCTCACTATAGTACTCACTCTCCCCAATGTAAGATGAGATAAAAACCCTTATAACATCTACCTCTTTTCCCTCGACATCTAAAAGTTCATAACTGTGGGAATAAACAGTTACACTGTTCAAATCTGTGATATATCCAATTAGAGGATTATCGTAATCTGTCATAATAATAGGAGTAGGATATTCATGAAAAGAGTTGTTTGAAATACCCTCAGAGTAACCCCACTCAATAAGCTTACTATTATCTACACTCCAATATCTCATAGTTTCAAAATCCGGATCTTCCGTAAAAAGTTTAAAATCAGAGATCTTTGTAAGGAGCATACCGTTATTAAATTCACTACCCATATTAACTAGAGAATCAAGAGTTGTATAGCCATCTACCGTAACCTCATAGATCCAAGCTTTATGCTCTAGAGGAAACTCTCCAATTGCTATAACTCTACCATCTGTTGGAGAACTGCAAGAGATGAGAATGGAGAAAATAACAATTGATATAAATATTTTTAATCTATTAAATTTCATATAAAACCCCATTTTTATGTAAAAAAGTTATACAGAACAAATTAAATTTAAGCAAAAAATCTTACAATTTGTAAATAAATTACAGAAAATTTGATTTCCCCATTAATCCTAGCTTCTCGAAGAATACAACACTTTTGACAAGTTTGGAAAAAGTTTTAAGATTTTTTTCAAAATCTATAAACTTTTTATTGGCACTTCTTTTGTAGCCAAAAGAAACAAAAGCTCTTCTTTTTCTTATCAAAAAGAAGCAAAAACATAATTGGGGCATAAAGCCCTGAGTTACTTACCATTATTGATGATGAAGGCTCAAACCCTTGTCGGGTTTGCCGATTCCACCGCTATATCGGAAACTGTTATTTGGAATGGGATATTAGTTGTTTCCGATCTAGAGGATACATCGGTAATGGAGGTTTGCTCTACATCCTTCTTTTGGTAAGATTCCAAGTTTACCTGTTTCGACAGAGTTAACCGATATAGCTATTTAGGCTATCTAGGTTTCTTATTTTTTAATAAAAGAAGCAAAATAATAAGGAGATCAAACTCCCACCTCCGTCCTCGGTCTCCGGTCTCCTGTCTGCGTGCGTGGCACGCACAGGCAGATCCCTCTTCTGCCTTTCACTTTCTTGCTCTTTTACCTAAAAGCTTAATTCAACAGAATTGCTTTATACCTGCTCTTTTTTATATCCTCAAAAATATCTTATGGTGTATTGATATCCCCCTCAATAAAATTATATGATGTGATGGATGTTCATCATCAATAGAATGTATGAATAGAAAAAGGACAGATAGAAGATCTGCCCCCAGACTGTCAATAAACTTCCCATTACTGCATCATCAATTTTTTCTGCAATGGATTACCTAGTATTTCTAGGCTAAAATACCATAAAAAAATGAACATAAAACTTTATCAGAATCCTTTAAACATCTCCCCTACAAGATTAGCCAAAATAAAGAGTTTCGAGAAGCGAGTAGTACAAGGCGAGTTAAATTTGAGTAGCGGAGCTTACAATTAGTAAGTGAGACTGTCAATAAACTTCCCATTACTGCATCATCAATTTTTTTCTGCAATGGATCCCATAAAAAAAATGAACATAAAACTTTATCAGAATCCTTTAAACATCTCCCCTAAAAGATTAACCAAAAATAAAGAGTTTCGAGAAGCGAGTAGTACAAGGCGAGTTAAATTTGAGTAGCGGAGCTTACGATTAAGTAAGTGAGCAACGGAAAATTTAACTCAACGCAGTAATACGAAGCTTATCGAGACTCTTTAGACATTTTTTTTATTTCTTGAACAAGAACATCCGCAGCCTCACTCTCCTTTATCTTCTTGACAACCTTACCCTTAACAAAGAGAAGAGCTTCCTTTCTTCCACATGCAATTCCGAGATCTGCCTCTTTAGATTCTCCAGGACCGTTTACTGCACAACCCATTATAGCTATGTTTAAATTTGGATCCAGCTTCTCTTTTTCCAACCTTTTTTCAACCTTATCTACAATAGAGGCTAGATCAACATCAGTCCTGCCACAGGTTGGACATGATATAATATTAACACCACCTGATTTAAGGTGTAGGGATTTTAAGATCTGTTTAGCAACCTTTATTTCCTGATTTACATCTCCTGTTAAAGAAACCCTGATGGTATCCCCTATACCCTCGGCAAGTAGAGTACCTATACCAATACTGGATTTTATTGAACCAATGTTGTAAGCTCCCGCTTCTGTTACACCTAAGTGAAGAGGATAATCAAATATTTTTGCAACCTCTCTGTAAACTTGAATCATAAATAAAACATCTGAAGATTTAAGGGAAAGGATTAGATCCTCAAAACCCTCCTTATCAAAATAGCCGAGAGATCTTTTCATACTCTCAACCATCCCTTTAGGAGTTACACCTCCATACTTGTCAACAAGATCCCTTTCTAAAGATCCTGAATTAACACCAACCCTTATGGAAACACCATTCTGTTTACAAGCCCTAATAACCTCTTTGGTTTTAGCCTCTCCCCCAATGTTGCCGGGATTGATTCTAATCTTGTCAATACCGTTATCAATAGCGGCTAAAGCCATTCTATAATCAAAATGGATATCCCCTACCAGAGGTATATTTATCCTTCTTTTTATCTCCTTGACAGCTTTGGCAGCTTCAAGAGTTGGAATAGTTACTCTAACAAGCTGACAACCAACCTCTTCAAGACCTAAAATCTGCTCTACAGTCCTTTCAATATTTTCAGTTTTAGTATTACACATTGACTGGATAACAATATCATGTTCTGAACCTACCCAAATATCTCCAACCTTAACAGATCTTGTTTTTCTTCGTGGTATTACCAAATGGGAACTCATATATCAACTCCAAATTACTACTATAATAGTTTTATATTTTAAACACTTCAATATAATAAAATTTATCGATTATTTTAGAGTAAAATTCTTTACTTATCACTATAATAATATTAACTTTCAACGAATTTGTTTCCAATCTATGTAAAATTTTAAATTTATGAGGTTATAAATGAAAAAGTATCCTATAATATTTAAGCCATACCTTGTGGAAAAAGTCTGGGGTGGAGAAAAATTAAAAGAGTTTGGTAAAAAAGTTGATAAAAACATTGGTGAAAGTTGGGAGATCTCCTGCCGTAAAGAGTGGAACTCCACAATACTAAACGGAGAGTATAAGGGTAAAAATATATCATATTTAATGGAAAATTACCAAATGGAGTTTTTTGGTTACAGCTTTGATAAATTTCCTCTACTTATAAAATTTTTAGATATAAATGATAAACTTTCGGTTCAGGTACACCCTGATGATAAATATGCTCAGGAAAAAGAGAATGATTTTGGAAAGTTTGAAACATGGTATATAATGGATGCAAGTGAAGATGCAACCATCATTGCCGGTCTTTCAGATAAATTTAAAAATATTAAAGATCTAAAGAACAAGCTTAAAAAAGGTGATGATTCTCCTCTTAAAAAGGTTAAAGTTAAAAAGGGTGATTTCCTCACAATTGAACCGGGTTTAGTCCATGCGACTATTGAGGGATTTATCCTAATATCTGAAATCCAACAAAACTCTGATACAACTTATAGGTTGTATGATTTTAATAGAGTTGATTCAGAAGGTAAAAAGAGAGAGCTACATTTGACAAAAGCCGGAGAGGTTATAAATCCAAGCCTATCCTCCACAATTCTCAGTACTGAAGATATTGAAATTGAGAACGGTATCTTAGAGCTTTCATCATCGGAGTTTTTCAGGGTATCAAAGATTAAACTAAACAATACTCTTGAGCTTTTTGATGATAAATTCTCAATAATGATGATAATTTCAGGAGATTTGGAGCTTAAAGACTCATTAAATAGTTTCAGATTTAAAAAAGGTGATACCTTTATGCTCCCGGCTAATTACAGCTACTCAATCAGTTCTGATAATTGTGAAATTATATATGTAACTCTTTAAATTATATTTTTTTGAATTTTGGGATTATTCTCACTAACTTACCTATGTGGAAAAGGTGTTTGGGAAATACCGAATTTATTAGTTTGGAAAAGAGACCAAAGAGGTTGGAATAAATATCTTGAAAAAAGTTTTGTATGAAAGGTTGAGTAAATAATAATATGATATTAGTTTTAGTAGAACATTACCTTGACAAATCAGGCAAAGAATATTTTGACAAGTGGATAAATGAAGTCAGAATAATTTTGAATAAATTCAAAGGATTCCAATCCATTGAAAAATTAGAAGATCTAGAAGATAAGGAAAGAACTCTTCTGCTATTAAAATTTGAAAACATTGAATTATTGAGAGAATGGTCAAGCAGTCAGGAACATAATAATATGCTAAAACTTCTTGAAAAACATATGGTAAAAAAACAAAAATCTCAAATTCTAAGAAAATTGTGATCTATTAAAAGGAAGCCTGCCACTAATAAAGTGCATAAATAATAGCGGTTCAATCGCATAATCCAATGTTAAGGCATTCTAAACCACTAAACCTTATTTATAATTTTTTTTGCGTAAATTAAAAAAATTAAAACAAGTCTGAATTATTTTTAATCCCCTACTAATCACAGTAGACCGTTAGCCATAAGAAAAGAGAAATAATGAGTAAGGAAAAAACCAGAATATCAAGATTGATTTCGATTTTAACACAATTACAATCCAAACGAATGATAACAGCAAGGGAAATTGCCGAAAAACATAAGGTAAGTATAAGGACTGTTTATCGTGATATTCGAACACTCGAACAAGCAGGAGTTCCAATCGGAACGGAAGAAGGGAAAGGGTACTTTTTAGTGGAAGGCTATCGTATTCCCCCTGTTATGTTTACCGAAACAGAAGCTAATGCCTTAATAACTGCCGAGAAACTGATATTAAAGAATAAAGACCACTCTTTTACTTCAGAATATCAAAATGCAATTGCCAAAATAAAATCCGTTTTACCTTATTCCCAAAAAGGGAAAATAGAGTTTTTAACTGAAAGAATCCATTTTAGAAATAATATTGAAAATCTCAAAACAAGTGATTACTTAATGGTTATTCAATCTGCAATCTCTAACTTTAATGTTATTGAAATTGAATACCACTCTTTGCAAGGGGATAATACCAAACGCACCATAGAACCTTTTGCACTTTACAGCACACAAGATAATTGGCTATTAATTGCAATGTGCAGACTAAGAAATGATTTTAGGGTATTTCGGTTAGACCATATCCAAAAATTGGTTGTTCATAACCAACACTTTGAACCTCAAAAAATAACATTGCAGGAGTATTTTGAACTATGTAGAAAAAAATGTTTAACCACCCCTGACATACCTTTGTCATAAGCAAGGTCTATCTTTGTAATATCAATAATAAAAAAATGGATTTAAGATGGAGAAAATAAACATTGAAACATTTACCGTAATCGGTATTTCTGTAAGAACGACTAATGAAAATGGGCAATCAGCCAAAGATATTGGAGCCCTGTGGAATAAATTTATGTCAGAAGGTATTTTGAACCAAATTCCAAACAAAATAGATAATACCATTTATTCTATTTACACCGAATATCAAGGCGATTATACTCAACCTTATACTGCAATTTTGGGTTGCAGAGTTAAAAGTACAGATCTTATCCCCAATGGAATGGTTGCAAAAACCATTAAGGGAGGTAATTATGCAAAATTTGTTGCCAAAGGTGATTTAACCAAAGGTGCTATTTATGAAGAATGGTCTAAGATTTGGAATACTGACTTAGACAGATTATACACGGAAGATTTTGAAATATATGGCGAAAAAGCACAAAATCCGACAGATGCAGAAGTAGAAATTTTAGTTGCTGTTAAATGAGAAAAATGAGAAAATTGAAAATAACAACAAATCCTCAATTTGAGGAAAAGTTAGAAACCTATCCTGATTTTGTTAGAGATAAATTGAAAGATTTAAGGGCATTAGTAATTGAAACTGCCGAAGAAATTCCGGAGATTACAGATTTGGAAGAGACTTTAAAATGGGGAGAACCGAGTTTCTTAACAAAAACAGGAAGTACTTTGCGAATGGATTGGAAAAAAAAGACCCCAAACCAATATCAAATCTATTTTAAATGCACAAGTAGGTTGGTGGAAACTTTTAAATTGGTGTTTGGAGAGTTATTTGAATATGAAAAAAACAGAGCTATAATTTTTCAGCTAGACCAAGAGATACCTGTTACAGAACTGAAAAAATGTATAAGAGCAACTTTAATGTATCATAAAGTAAAAGATGATTTAACATTGGGTCTCTAAGTTGCCGGTGGATGAGATTGTATATACTCCTTTTGAGTTACCTCATACTTACCTATATAAAAATCATCAACAATAGTATAAGTAATCTTTTTTGATTATTCAACTTATATATAATCTCATTTGAGGGTGGAATATCAATAACCTCTGTCCTCTACCCTAAGTTTCTCGAAGAGCTCAATTGTATAGATCAGATCACGGCTAATTACAGCTACTCAATAGCTTCATCTGATTGTGAGACTATATATATCTTCAAATTATATTTTTTTGAATTTTGGGATTATTTTTACTAACTTACCTATGTGAGAAAGGGGTATGAAAAGTATCGAAATTTATTAATTCAGAAAAGATATAGTAGTAGTACTGTAAAAGATTATTGTACTTGTTTTTTGGATAGTATGTGAAGAGGGGGATTAACATTTAAATGTTCTCTAGAACAACTCAAAATTAAATTGAAATTTTAAAATAATTTAGGTATCTTTGTATTTATGAGAATAGTATCTTTTTTTGCAGGAGCAGGTGGACTTGACCTTGGTTTTGAAAAAGCAGGGTTTGATGTTGTGTGGGCAAATGAATATGACAAAGAAATTTGGGAAACTTATGAAAAAAACCACCCAAACACTATTTTAGATAGAAGAAGTATTGTTAATATTCACGATAATGAAGTTCCTGAATGCGATGGGATTATTGGAGGACCACCCTGTCAAAGTTGGAGCGAGGCAGGATCATTACGAGGCATTAAAGATAAAAGAGGACAATTATTTTTTGATTTTATTAGGATTTTAAAAGCGAAACAACCAAAGTTTTTTTTTGCTGAAAATGTCAGTGGTATGCTTTTAGCTAGACATAGCGAAGCATTAGAAAGCATAAAAAAAATGTTTGAAAATGCAGGTTACAATTTATCGTTTCAATTATTAAATGCATCAGATTACAATGTACCACAAGATAGAAAACGAGTATTTTTTATTGGCATTCGCAAAGATTTAGGATTTAAATTTCAATTTCCAAAAATAACTTACCCTAAAGTTACATTAGAAAAAGCAATTAAGGATTTAGAAAGTGGGGTATTACCTGCATTAGAAAAAAATAAAACGAATGGAAAAAACTGTATTATTCCAAATCATGAGTATATGATTGGTGGATTTTCTACCATTTTTATGTCAAGAAATAGAGTGCGAAGTTGGGACGAACAATCTTTTACCATTCAAGCAGGAGGGCGACATGCTCCTTTGCACCCACAAGCACCCAAAATGCAATTTATAGAACAAAATAAACGAATCTTTGTTCCGAGTAAGGAGCATTTATACAGAAGATTAAGCGTACGAGAATGTGCGAGAATACAAACATTTCCTGATGATTTTATTTTTTATTATAATAAGGTATCAGTGGGATATAAAATGATTGGAAATGCTGTCCCTGTTAATTTGGCAGCTTTTTTGGCAGAAAGTATAAAACAGCAATTATCTACAAACGAAAAAAAAGAAAAAATAGCTATTGCCGTATGACAAATATTTTAGAAGCTATATACAATATTGTAAATCAAAAACATTTTCAGATAAAAGAGTTCTATTCAAGTTCAAATAGAGCTAATAATATGGGTGAAGCACTTGAAAATTATATCAAAGATGCTTTTGCAGGAACATTTTATACACAAGATAAAATCAAAAGGTTGGAAATTTTCGAAAAAAAATTTTCGTGGTTAGGTTCTCAAAATAACCCTCCTGATATTATGATAAAAGGTGGTGATGCTATTGAGGTAAAAAAAATACAAGGAAATGGAAGTAGTTTAGCCTTAAATAGTAGCTATCCAAAAGCAGATTTACAAAGTTCAAGTCCAATGATTACAAAAGAATGTAAATCTTGTGAAGATTGGGATGTTAAAGATATGATTTATTGTGTAGGAAATGTAGATGATACAAAACTAAAATCATTGTGGTTAGTTTATGGCAGTATTTATTGTGCAAAGCACGAAACTTATCAACGAATAAAAAACACTATTTCAGAAGGAATAAAGGCAATTCATAATGTTGTTTTTTCTGAAACAAAAGAATTGGGAAGAGTAAATCAAGTTGACCCTTTGGGAATCACAAATTTAAGAATTAGAGGAATGTGGCAAATTGAGCACCCAAAAAAAGTGTATAACTATTTGCATGCATCGGGTAATCAAGATTTTGAGTTGGTTTGTATTATTCCTAATGAAAAATATAAAAGCTTCCCAAAAGAAAGTCGTTTCAAAATTGAAAACATGAAAGAGCAAGGATTTAGCATTGAAAATAGTAAAGTGAAAAATCCGAACAACCCAGCAAAACTAATAGATTGTAAATTGATAAAATTTATAAGTAAATGCAAAGAACACATTGTATAAGCTACACCAGTTAAATACTAAAATTAAACCTTCAACTCTACTAAAAAATCAAAATTGATAGAAACAAATAATAAAAGGGATTGATAGTTTTCCATAAGTCTGGTATTAAAACAATCCCTTGTTATATCTACTTTTCAACCTTCCTATACTTCATATGATGAATCTCCCAACCCTCTCTGGTTTTATGCTTCTCAAATTGAGTCATAATTCTATCCTCAATTTCACTTTTATAATCGAGAGGAGCATAAAGATTTTCAAAAAGATCGCTTTCCTTAAAAAGTTCAATAACCTCATTTGAATATTCGGGGTGATCTGAAGAGAATCTAAAAACACCATCTTTTTTTAGAAGAGAGTGGAGTACTTTTATAAAACTAGGGTTAACCGTTCTCTTTTTATGATGTCTCTTTTTAGGCCAAGGATCAGGGAAGTTCATTATAATTTCATCAAAAGATTCTCTATTTATCATCTCATTTAAATAGTCCGTTCCCGTTCTGGCAATTAAAAGATTAGGGAGCTTTGATCTATTAACCTTTGAAAGAGCAGTTCTTATCCTATCCATCTTTCTATCTATACCAAAATAGTTTATGTGAGGATTTCTCCTCGCAAGTTCAATTAGAGAATCCCCATTACCAAAACCTATTTCAAACTTTAAGATCTTATTATCATTTTTAAATAGAGAATTAAAATCGAGAGGCATCATATCAGCGGTTAACTTAATATGAAAATCGCTATAATCGTAATACTTCTCATTATCTTGGTCTATTTTTTCTAAATACTGCTCAAGGTTAAGCCACATAGTAAATACTCCCTTTAAAAGATCATATTAAAACTCTACTCATTTTCAGATTGTTGCAATCTTTCTGTTCTGTCTGCCAGTATAAGAGCCTCAATAATATCTTCAACATCACCATTCATAATGGAATCAAGCTTGTATAGAGTCAAGCCTATTCTATGATCTGTTACCCTACCTTGAGGATAGTTGTAAGTTCTAATCTTACCGGATCTATCCCCTGTTCCTACAAGTAACTTTCTTGCAGAAGATTCACTCTCCTTAACCTTTTGATTTTCAACCTCTTGAAGCTTTGTAGCAAGCATTTTCATAGCAGTTTCTTTATTTTTATGCTGAGATCTTTGGGTTTGACACTGAACAACAGTATTGGTTGGAAGGTGGGTAATCCTAATTGCAGAATCTGTTTTATTAACATGCTGACCACCGGCTCCCGATGCTCTATAAGTATCAATTTTCAGATCTTTTGTATTTATAGTAATATCTTCCGTTGAGAACTCAGGAAGAACAGCTACAGTTGCCGCACTTGTGTGAACTCTACCTTGAGTTTCAGTTTGAGGAACCCTTTGAACTCTATGAACACCGGATTCAAATTTAAGTTTACCAAAAACCTCATCACCCTTTATCTCAACAACAACCTCTTTAATACCACCAATTCCCGTTTCACTTAGATCTGCAATATCAAAGCTCCACTTATTTATCTCGGCATATTTTTGGTACATCCTCAAAAGATCTTGAGCAAAAAGACCGGCCTCATCACCACCTGTTCCAGCCCTTATTTCAAGATAAACATCTTTAGAGTCGTTAGGATCTTTTGGAATAAGAAGGAGTTTTAGCTCTTCGGAAAGTTTTTCAAGTTCAGGCATAAGCTGATCAATCTCCTCTTTTGCCATCTCTTTAAGCTCAGGATCATCTTCAAGATCAAAAACCTCCTTTGCCTCTTCAAGATCAGAGCTTGCTTTTTTATACTCCTTAAACTTCTCAACAATAGGTTCAAGCTGAGATCTCTCTTTACCAATGGCCCTGAACTTATCCATATTTGATATAATATCAGGATCAGATAAACTTTCGGTAAGATCATTAAACTTTTCAACTATATGTTCCAACTTATCCAACATTTTATTATGCCCTACAATTTAATTTCTTTAACAAACGGATTAAAATATAGATACCATATGAGTCTAATAGATATATTATTAACAGCCCGTTATAACAATACTTCTATAATCTCATTTTAAAAGATTATAGGCTATGATTTTAATCTTCTATCTTAGAAAAATCTACTTAACAAAGATACCTAAATCATCTTCAACTTTTGCATGAAAAAAGATTTTACCTTTCTTAACATAAGGAGTTCCACACTCCTCTTCATCAATAATTATGTTAAGATTATTCTTACCACCAAATCCAATAACACTATTTTCATCCTTAAAAGCACGACAGTACAGCTTTCCATTCTCTACAAAGAAAGAACCTACAGGGTAGGAATAATCATGTTCAATAAAATCACCATACTCACCCGAATTAAGATTAAAGTTATTATCTACAAAGTAGTTTTTTCCATTATACTTTCTATAGAAGAAAACAGGTTTTTCCATTGAAATAGGGGTTTCACTACCTGAATATAAATTGTATCTAATCAAAGAAAGATCTTCATCCTTATCGTAAACACTTTTAATCTCATCATTTCTGTTACTTATGTAATAGAAACAATTATCTCCAATAGTAACATTGTAATCGTCTGCTCCTCTTACTCCAACCCTAACTTCAGATTTAAGCTTAGTATCATAAATAATAATATCTCTATTCTCTTTGAGAGAATCTTCATAAGTTGAGCATATCAAATACCTTCCACCAAATTCAATTTTTGGATCAAAAAGATCAAAGTTTTCCTCATAAAAAGGAGTGCTTTTCATACTCTTAAAACTATAAGAATATATAGACCACTTACTATCGCCTGTTCTTCTCTGATAGATAATGGTTGAATCATTTAACATACAAGGGTTTGCCTCATCTGTCCCTTTTTCATCAACAAGAATATAAAACTCTTCATTACTTGATTTGGGAAGTAGACTAAAATTATCTAAACTAAGACCCTTTTTTTTCAACAATAACAACTCTTCATTTTTAAGATCTCTTTCCGTAGCACATGAAACTAACAGAATAAACAGAAAAAATAGAGCGATTCTCATAACAGACTCCTATTCAAACTCTTTTGCAAATTTTTTGCAATTTTGGATAATATCTTCAATATCCAACTCTACCAACTTAAAATCTTTCATTAGTATCTTTCCGTTAACAATTGTGGTATCAACTCTAGAATGCATAATACCATAGATAAGATTAGTATAAAGATTCTCAGAGGTTATCTCCAATTCAGGAACATAATCAACAGCAATTAAATCTGCTGCTGCACCTGCTCTAATCTCACCAACTCTTCTGGAAACAAATTTATTCGCAATTCTTGATCCTGAATTAATAATAATATTTCCAATCTCTTTATTTCCATTCTCAAAGGATCTAAACTTCTTCTTAAACAATCTGTTGGCAAAGCTAGCTTCCCCTGAAATTGAAGGAGCTATACCATCAGAACCAAAACCCAACGGTATATTTTTTTGAGTGTAAAGATCAATAGGAGGGAATTGGAACCCTTTGTAGAATGATGAAGATGGTGTTAGAACAACATTTGCATCTGTTCTAAGAAGAACATCTGCTTCAAACTCATCAAGATTGTTAGCTCCAACAATAAGCGTTTTAGCATTTAACAAACCATGATCATTCAATCTATCAATAGTATACTTCCTAAAATGTTCTATTGAATACTCATCATCATCACCCGTTTCAGCAAGATGAAGCATGATTCCACAACCTGTTCTTTTATTAAATCCTGCAATCTTACTTAAAAGCTGATCAGAAACCTCATTAACACTGTATAAACCTATCATACCATTAACTAAAGGGTGAGAGCCATTTTCCTCAACAAACTCCATGTTTGTTTCAAACATCTTTTCAGCTTTTCCATCACCTTGTCTGTTGCTAATCTCATAGGCAACAACACCTCTCATACCTGTATCAATGAATGCATCTGCAACATCATTTAGGGAATCTTCCACACAATTTGGACTTGAATGAAGGTTGAAGATTGTAGTAGTACCGGATTTTATAGCATTTGTTATACCTTTAACAGCTGAATAAAATATCCCGTCAGAACTAAGTTTATCAGTTAACTTCCACCAATAGTTGGTCATAAAATCACTATAATTTTTTACACTTCCAAGTTTAATAGGTACATTTTGAAAAAAACCACTGTATAGATGATTGTGAAAATCAATAAAACCCGGCATAACAATTTTACCACCCATATCAAGAGTCTTCATTCCAGGATTTTTAACCTCCATCTCTTTTCTCTTTCCATACTCCAATATTACTCCACGAGCAACATGAATTGCACCATCTTCAATGTATTTATCTGTAATACCAAAAGTAAGTATATTTGCATTAACTATAAGATATTCTTCCACTAGAACCTCCGGCTTCTTTACTTAAAAACTCTGCGAAAGAACTATTTTAAGGTATAGAACTTCACAGCGAACATAAAATATATTTATAATATAATATCTATGCAAGACAAATATTATTTTAGGATACAAAAGAGAGTGTAAATAGAGATTTACTTTAGATCCTTCTTTGGTGGGAAGATATATATTTTAGCGGTTATGACAAAACTGACTACTATCGTAATATTATAATTGAATACCCAGATTTAATTATTACATAAGGTAGATTATTATTTTTATATCTAACTCAGGTTAAATATAAATTTACAGATAAAAAATTGCTGCCATTAAGAAAGAGTTTTATTAAATGCAGATAACAAATGATAAAAACTTTTTCTAATTTACAATTAATGTAGTTATCTTTACACCTCTAGGAGGTGAGGTATTAACAAAAAAAAGATATTAATATTGGGGAAACTAAGTATAACTTTCATAATTATACTCCTACTGGTCAATAATGTTGATTTTGAGAAAATTGTTAAAAGCTTCGAACTATCCAATCAAAAATATATGATTTTAGCTATTCTTTTACTTCCTCTTAATATTTCCACACAAATTCTAAAATGGAAAACTGTAGTAAATTCAGTAGATAACACTATAAGTTTTAAAAAGATTATTTCATCATCGTTTATAGGTATAGCTCTTGGTTTCATAACACCCGGAAAAACCGGAGAAATGGCTAAGTTTCTTCTTATAAACTCCCCCAAAAGAGTGGAAATTGCAGGAGGAACATTCTATGAGAAACTTTTGGATATGATATGGATCCCTCTGTTTGGGATAATCTCCTTGATTACAATTATTCCAAGAATAAGTAGTAACGAACTCTATGGAAGAGTAGTCTTACCACTGTTAATACTTATTTCCATACCATTTTTAGGTTTAATAATATACAATATATTTAAATCAAAGATAAAAGAGAGTTATAGATTAACCTTAAATAAACTACTTGGCTTTTATAAAATAGCCGGAAGAAAACAGTTTTTTAAACTATCCCTTCTCTCCCTAATGCTGTATTTAATTTATACTCTCCAACTATCGTTGATTATAAAATCTATGAGTGAGACTACCATATTAACCGCTATAAATATATCAATCTTTTCCATTTTAATAAAATCACTCTTACCTATAAGTTTTGGAGATATTGGAGTAAGGGAGGGAGCAACAGCTTTTACAATGACACTTTTTAACCTACCTTTCGAAATAGGAGTTTTAGCAGGATTTTTACTTTTTACCACAAATGTTATTATACCGTCAACTATTGGGGTTATAATACTCTTAAAAGGGAAAAATTGATGAATGAACCAATAGTCCATATAGCTATACCCGCAATGAATGAATATAACTATATATTTAACACCATTAAATCCATATCAAAAAATAGCAACTTTAAACTCTATATCCTTATAAACCAACCGGAAAAATATTGGAATGATAACAGAATAGATATATGCCTAAACAATCAAAAAACTTATGAAGAGATAAGAAAAAAATTTCCTTGGGTGATAGTTTTAGATAAGTTCTCAAAAGGTAAAGGATGGGAAAAAGGCGGAGTTGGAGAAGCAAGATCATATCTTTTTGATTACATTTTAAAAAACTGTTCTAAGAATGATATTATAGCCAGTTTAGATGCAGATACAACTGTTGAAGAGAACTATTGTAGTGAGATAATTAAAGGTTTAAAAAACAGTAAAATATCGGCAATATCAATACCCTACTACCATAGACTGACCAAAGATACTATTCTAAATAAGAAACTCCTTTATTACGAAATATATATGAGAACTTACAGCATAAATCTTTCTAGAATTGGATCTATTTATAACTTCACGGCTTTAGGGTCTGCAATTGCTGTTAAACCCGAAAAGTATAAAAAAGTTGGTGGGTACCTAAAGAGAGAAGCAGGAGAAGATTACTACTTATTACAATCTCTGGTAAAAAATTTTAAGATCTCAAACTATATAAATACAATAGTTTATCCTTCAACAAGAGAATCAAAACGAGTTCCGTTTGGAACCGGACCTGCAATATCCTTCTCTTTTGAAAAACTTATTGAAAATTATCCCATTTTCAATCCTAAACTTTTTGATGATATAAAGGAGTTTTACAATAATGTTCACTCATTTTTAGATGGAAAAAGTTCAAACAGATTTTCAACTTTTATACTCTCAAACAGAAAAAATGTTACAGCAATCTCAAAAATAAGAGAAAACTTTAAAAATGAACCCCTATTCAAAAGAGGAGTTGAAAGATATATTGATGGTGTTAAGATATTGCAGTTTCTGAAATACTTTAATAATAATTCTCTAGAAAACTTAAACAATCTTTACAAATTACTAAACATTGACTTCGAACTTAAATCAGTTGAAAACGAATCACAATTAGAAAAGGCAAGAAAAATCTTAACTAAAATAGATTTAAGATTAAAAAAGATATAGCTTTTATCACTTTTTATTATTAATGTATTATTAGTTTTGCTAGTTCGTAAATAAACTGGCAAAACTGCAATAAAAAAGCTTTAGCAAGCTTAGGTTCTCTGCGAGAGAGACTTTATAAAGGCAGATTTTAAATGCTATATTTTAGAAAACCTACAATCTATTATGAACAACAAATCTCGCAGAATATTTAATATAGGGAAATAGAAATAGAGTTATAAACAGAAATAGTTTATTTTCTGTTTATTTTAGTTAAAGAAATATTTTAAGTATTAAGAGTAAAGTCCTACATGAAAAGAGTTAGTTTTGTAAATTATTTAAGATTTAGAATCTTCATATTTTCCCTTTCGGCTGCTACTTTATTGATAGCTCTATATTTTGGATTATCAATTCTTGAACTGAATAATAGACCTCAAAAAATAAAAGAAAATTCTCATGAATTTCAAAGAGCAAAGAACTATTTAGTTTTCCAAGCCGAGGAGATTAGAAATAGTTTTGATGAAAGATATGAAAAAGCTAAAAAACTATCAAAAGATAGGGCAAAACAGGGCTATCTTATTGCAAAAAGCATATATAATTCAGGTAAAGACAACTTTTCAAATAAAGATATATCACAAAAAATTAAGGAAACTATTAAGCATATAAACATCCCTTACAATAAAGAAAACATATTCATAATAGATATGAAAGATGTTTACTCTTTATTACACAACAACCCTGAAACAAAGGTAAGAAACCTACTGGACTTAAACCATAAAAACAGCGTTAAATTTGCCAGAGATATATTTGAGATTAGTAAAAATCCCGGTGAAGATTTATATGAACATACTTGGAATAAAGTCAATAGAAATGGAACAAAATCTAAAAAACTATACTATCTAAAATATTTTAAACATCTTGATTCCTTCATTGGTTCAGGAATAGATATAGAAGATATTAAAAATAGTATAAAAAAAGATATTTTAAAAAGTATTACCCAAAAAAAGGATAGATTCAGTAATTCTATTTTCATAAGTACACTGGATGGAGATGCTCTCATTTTTAAGGGAAGATTTTTAGAAAAGGGAAAGAAAATATGGGATCTGTTTAAAAGTGGCAAGGATAGTTCTAATAGCAGTAGTAACAATTTTCACAACCTATGTTTAAATGCTTCAGAAAATAGTGAGGGAGAATTTATAAGATATGAAGTAAAGAAGAGTTTAAATCAGAACTTATTTATATATGGCTTAAAGGATTTCAACTGGTATCTTGGTAGTGTTATAGGATCAGAAAAAGTAAAGAAAGGATTCCCAATTTACAATACTGATCTGTTCATATCAAAGAAACTAATAATAATATTTTCAGCTTCAATAATCCTGTTTATTCTTTTTTTGTTTCTTTTTGAAAAGATATTGAAAAAGATAAAGAATGAAGTTAGAACATTTACAAATGTTTTAAATGAAACTTCTGAAGATAAAAAAAGAATAAACTTCAACAATGTTAAATTTGAAGAGTTTTATGAGCTGGGAGCTAAAACAAATGTTATAAAAAAAGAGCTAATAGAAACTAAGAAAACATTCAATAAAATATCAGAAAATCTTAAAAATGTTCTCTTTAGAACCAGAAATTTTGATGGAGATTATGAGTATATTAGAAATTCAAATAAAGATCTCCATAATGAAAAACCTTTATTTTATAAAATAACCACACCAAACTCATTAGAAAAATTAGATAAAACATGGAAAGATTCAAAAAGCATATCTCAAGTTGAAGATTTTGACTTTTCTGTGTTACATAAAAATGGACAACTTAAACATTTTAACCAAAAAAGGAATGTTATTTTTGATGAAGATGATAATATAGTTACAATTGAAGAGATAATCAAAGATACAAATCTGTTTTGTAGTAAATTTAATGAAGCTGAAAACAGTCAGAAAAAGTATAAATATCTATTTTTAAATAATCCTACTGCAATGGTTGAGTTTGATTTCTCTGAAATTAAAAAATATATAGATACAACAATTCGTTTAGGAAGTAATTTTGAAAAAATTATTAAGAAGAAAGATTTTATAGAAAAATGTTTGGAAAGATTAAAGTTTGTCAGATACAACCAATCTTTACTGGATGTTTTTAATTTTAAATCCGAAGCAGAGATGTTAAGAGAGGTTAAAAAATCCATTTTAACAGAAAGAACTGATAATTTTAGAAATCTATTACTATTCTTATTTAAAAACAAAAAGAAAAGTGTGGAAGAGTTTGAAACATTAGACACTAAAGGGAGAAAAAAATATCTAATAGCCCAATATTTTTCCAATGACAACTATGACAGAGTTATAATGTCCATAATTGACATAACCCTCCAAAAAGAACATGAAAAAGCATTAAATATAAGTGAAAAAAACTTTAGAACTTTAATGGAAGAATCACCTCTTGCAATAAAAATTTTCAATAAAGAGGGTAAACTGACAAAGGTTAACAAAGCATGGCAAAACCTCTGGGGAATATATGACACCAAAGATATATTTGAGAAGTATAACTTTAGAAATGATCCTCAATTTGAAAAACTGGGTCTTTTAGAAGAGATGGATAGAGTATTAAAAGGGGAGACTATTTTTATTCCAAGAGTAGAATTTGATCCTAAAGAATCAGGATATATAGGAAGAAAAAGAGTTATTAATATTATAGGCTATCCACTATTGAACGATAATGAAGAGTTGAATAAGATTGTTTTGATATACAGAGATATAACATCTGATTTAGAAATTGAAAAAAAATTACAGAAAGTCCACACTCTTGAAAGAATTGGAAATCTTGCAGCCGGTATTGCACACGACTTCAACAATATTTTAACAAGTGTTTATGGAAATATCTCTTTAAGTAAGCTAAATCTTGATCCGGATAATAAGTCTCGCTACTATCTTGAACAATCAGAAGAATCTTTAGAAAGAGCAAGAAAATTAACATCTCAGCTTTTAACATTTTCAAAGGGAGGAGCTCCCATAAAAGAGAGTACATCTATTGTTTCTTTAGTTGAGGATGTTGTAAGATTTGACCTTTCAGGAAGTAGCATAAAACTAAATATAAGTAAGGAGAATGATGATATGCTATGGCCTATTAAAATTGATGTTAGTCAAATTCAACAAGTATTTTCAAATCTAACAATAAATGCCCAAAATGCTATGAAAAATGAAGGAAATATAGATATCAGCTTTAAAAATATTGAGATAAAAAATCATAAGGCTCTTAAGAATGGTAGATATATTAGAATAATTTTTAAAGATAACGGAAAAGGTATAGAAAAAAAGATATTAAACAGCATCTTTGACCCTTATTTTACTACTAAAAATGATGGTCACGGCTTAGGACTTGCAATAGTTCAATCGGTTATAGTAAAGCATTCAGGATACATAAAGGTAGATTCTAAAACTGGACTTGGAACTACATTTACCATATATCTTCCTGCCGATAACAGTAATAACAGTAATAACAGTAATAACAGTAATAACAGTAATAACAGTAATAACAGTAATAACAGTAATAACAGTAATAACAGTAATAACAGAGTAATAACAGTAATAAGAAAAAAATCTTGATAATGGATGATAATGATTTAATCTGCAAGATGCTATCCATGATACTAGAGGAGCTTGGATACAGTTCAACAATAGTAAACGATGGAAAGGATGCAATTGAGGAGTATAAAAAGCAGTATGAAAAGAAAGATCCTTACGATCTGGTAATTATGGATCTAATAATCCCTGGTGGTATGGGTGGTAAAGAGGCTATAAAAGATTTATTAAAGATAGACAAAAACATCAAAGCTATTGCCTCAAGCGGATACTCAGATTCGGATGTAATCTCCTCCTATGAAGATTATGGTTTTATAGGCAGAATCCCAAAACCATACACTCTGGATATAGTTAAAAACTGTATAGAAAAGCTTATATAGAAGAATAGAAGCTAGATCAGTATAGTTCCATTATCTATTAGTTTAAGAGTATTTAATAAAACCTCTCTGCTATTTTCAATCTCTCCGACAACAACCTTATCGGTAATATATTTTTTTACTTTTCCTATAATAGGACCTTTATAAACACCTATGGTATCCATTATATCTTTACCATCTATTGCAAGATTAAACTCTCTTAAACCGTGCTTCTCTTCAAGCTCTAATAATCTCTTTGAAAGCTTATTATAGTTTTCATAATATCTTTTATGGTTAACATCATCTAGCGTACTGATATAGGCTTTACAAAAAACCATTAAGTCTTCAATAAAATCTCCTCCTTCAAAAAGTAGTTTTCTAACTTTATAATCTGTAATACAATTTGTAGATAAATCTACTACCCTCTTATAAAGTTTAACTATTTTGGAAATATAATTTATATTTGACCTAGGCCATTTCATTCTGTAACCAATAGTGTTAATAAGCTTTATTGCTACATCTTCATTACTCTCTTTACTATCATAGTTTTCTACTTTATGGAAAAGAGCAGAAATTCTAAGCTCTCTCTTGTTTGAAATTTCTGAAATTTTTTTGGCTACTTCCAGGGAGTGAATAAAACTATCTTTATTGAAAAGTTTTGTTTCAGCACCCTTTAACCTACTTAATTCAGGAAAAATGATATTTAGTAGCCCTGACCTATCAAGAAGCTCGACACCCTCAACAAACCTATCTGAATCAACAATTTTAAAAAACTCATCACTTATCCTTTCAGCAGAAACAATGGAAAGCCTCGATAAATTTTCCCTTATTGCATCAAACGATTCTTTCTCAATCTTATATCCAAACTTTGATGAGAACCTAATAGCTCTTAGCATTCGGAGAGGGTCCTCACTATAAGTTATAAATGGATCTAAAGGTGTTCTAATAACTCCCTTTTTAAGATCTTCCAATCCTCCCAGATAATCTATAACTTCGGATTTAGTATTTAAAGAAACTCTTGCAGCGAGAGTATTTATCGTAAAATCTCTTCTCAATATATCTGTTTTAAGAGTTGTCTTTTTAACCCTTGGCTTTCGAGAATTTTTCTCATAAAGCTCCTCTCTTGCTGAAACAAACTCTATTTCACTACCTTTAAAAGGAACCTTTGCGGTCTCAAATCTTTTATATTTAATTACTTTTTTTATTTTGTAGAATGAAGCAACCTCCTCTGCGAACTTTATACCGTCCCCCACAACTACAAAATCAATATCTTTTGGAGTTTTACCTAAAACCTTATCCCTAACAAAGCCACCAACCAGATACACCTCTGCATTGGCAAAATCAACAACTTTTGCAATATCTCTAATAATTTTTTCGCTGCAATCTATATACATAAAAAATAACCTTTAATAAAAATAATATTAACAGAATAGTAGAGACTTTAAATAATTTTTTTTAAACACTCCACACTAAAATTAAAGATAATCATTTAAAACCTTTTACTGAATCTATAATTTTATTATTATTGATTTAATATAATATTTTTGTTATCTATTAACCATCTGTAAAATAGATAGGAAGTATAATAACAGGGTATCTACTTAGGAGCTACTTAAAACAGTAACAAATATTATTTTTTAAGAAGTTATTAGTTGCAATAATGAAAAATTCTCAAAAAATTGCTATCAAAAATTTTGCAATTAATATGGGAAAAAGAAACAATAAGTTAAGAGGGTTATTATGGAAAAGATATACTATAAAGAAAGATTTACAGGTAAAAAAATATTGGAAAATCCTCCGGGAAAAGGATTTATAAACTTTATATACAACAGCTCTTTGGGAAAATTAACGCTTGAAGCCATGGTTAAGAGAAAGGTTGTTTCATATCTTTACGGAAAGTATATGGATTCAAAAAGATCTAGAAAAATGATTCCTGATTTTATAAAAAAGAACAATATCAATATTGAAGAAGCAAAATTAGCTCCTGATAAATATAAAACATTTAATCAATTTTTTTATAGAAATTTAAAAGATAAAGCAAGAAAACTGGGAAGAGGTTTGATATCTCCTGCAGATGGTAAGATATTGGTTTTTAATGAGATTGATGACAATAGAAACTTTTTTATTAAGGGTGAAGAGTTTACGCTTTCCCAATTTATAGGAGATGATGGTCTGGTAAAAAAATATTACAAAGGCTCTATGGCAATAATAAGATTAGCTCCTGCTGACTACCATAGATTTCACTTTCCTGCTACAGGAGTAGTTTCTAAATCAAAAAAAATTGATGGCAACTACTACTCTGTTTCACCTTTAGCAATGAAAAAAAGCTTACAATTTTTTCTAAAAAACAAAAGGGAGTATTCAATTTTAGAGAGTGAAAAATTTGGGGAAATATTATACTCTGAAATAGGTGCAACCATGGTTGGTTCTATTATTCAGACCTACAAACCAGATACAAAAGTAGAAAAAGGTGATGAAAAAGGATATTTTGCATTTGGAGGGTCATCACTCCTTCTATTATTTGAAAAAGATAAAGTTAAATTTTCAGAAGATTTACTCAAAAACACCAATGAGGGGTTTGAGACAAAGATAAATATGGGAGAAACTATTGGCAATTCAACAATTGACAATGGTATAGTTTAGAGCAATTTCTCTTCTTATGGTTGATTGTAAAATTGATACTGACTATTGACATATTGGTTTAATTAAGTTATCTTCAGTTTGATTTTGTTCTCGGAATAGATAAAAGATTTATTCTGGGCTATGATCTTAATAAAAAATGGAGTAAAAAATGATTACAAAAGAGAAAACATTAGAGCTTGTAAAAAAGTATGGAGAAACTGAGGGTGATACAGGAAATCCTAAGGTACAGATAGCAATTCTTACTGAAAGAATTAAAAACCTTACAGCTCACCTAAAAGATCACAAACATGACTCTCACTCAAGAAGAGGTATGAGAATTATGCTTGGGAAAAGAAGTTCTCTACTTAAATATTTTAAAAGAGAGTGCCTGAGAAGAGAGAGAAGCAATCCTGAGTCTGGAGCTTTGGAAGGTTTTAAATCTTATCTTGGAGAGCTCGGTCTTAAAGATCGTTATTAAAGATCAGTAGATCTTTTTTGGGAAGGGGCAGATATTTTTATCTGCCTTTTTTATATCAAAATTATTAAAAATTTCCATTATTAAAAAAGTTGATAATATTAAAAAGCTATATTATATTTTAATTATATTTGGGCTGTAAACTATAATATTTATCTTTATGGAATCGTAAATGGGGAATCTATGATTATAGCAAAAAAATCTTTAGGGCAGAATTTTCTTAAAGATAGATATTATAAGAAAAAAATTGTTGAAAGTTGCAATATAAAAAAGGGTGATTTTGTAGTTGAAATTGGTCCGGGAATGGGGGATTTAACAGAGATTCTTCTAAACTCTGAAGCCGATTTAGTTACCGCTATAGAGATTGATAAAAGACTTCAAGAACATCTTGAGGAAAAGTTTAAAGGAACAAAATTAAATCTAATAAAAAATGACTTTATAAAGACCAATCCCGATCTTTACATTCCTAAAAATAATTCTGTAAAAGTTGTGGGGAATCTTCCCTACCACATAACATCAAAAATTATTTTTAAGATAATGGATATTATAAAGGAGGATATTGAATCTGAGAAAATAGACAGTCTAACCATAATGATACAAAAAGAGGTTGCTTTAAGGTTATGTGCAAAACATAATAATAAAGCATATGGAGGGATAACAATTTTAACAGATCTGTTCTGTAAAAAAGAGATCCTTTTTGATGTTCCTCCGGAAGCATTTGTTCCAAAGCCCAAAGTTGTATCAACTGTAATGCAATTTAAGGTATTAAAAAACAATCCTTACTTTAGAAGATTAAAGGATTACAAAACTCTTAAAACTTTGGTAAAAACAGTATTTCTCAATAGAAGGAAAATGCTTAGAAACACACTGAAGGCTTTTGTTGATCCTCATTTGATAAAAACCGTGGATATAACCAGAAGACCGGAAACCCTAACCATAGGTGAGTTTATAGATTTAGCTAACGAGATTTTTATATTTATGAAAAGTGGTGGTGATTCTTAGATGAAAATAGCAGTTTATCCGGGATCTTTTGATCCTATAACATTAGGGCATTATGATCTTATTGAAAGAGCAAGTAAAATATTTGATAAAGTTGTTGTACTAATTGGAAAAAACAGTTCAAAATCTCCACTTTTTAGTGTAGAAGAGAGAATGTCAATGATTGAGATGACAGTAAAAGATCTTCCAAATGTTAGCGTAGATTCTAATGACAACCTTACTGTTGAATATGCTAGAGAGATAGGAGCATCAGCCTTACTTAGAGGAGTTAGAGCTTTTTCAGATTTTGAGTATGAGTTGCAGATGGCACTTATGAATAGAAGGCTTGACAGTAAGATTGAAACAGTATTTTTGATGCCCAAGAATGAGTTATCTTTTATAAATTCATCTCTTCTTAAAGGTGTTGCTCAATTTGGTGGCTCAATATCAGATTTCGTTCCAAAAGGAATAGAACAAATTGTAAAGAAAAAATTTGAAGTATTAAAATAGGAACATAACAATATTAGCTGTGTATAAGCTATAATTTTTTAAGGAAAACTATGAGTAAAAAGGGTTTAAAATATCAAATCAAGTCTTTGGCATGGCTTATAATATCTCTATATTTTATTATGAATTTTTTTGTATCAGCATATAAAATACCTACAGGATCAATGGAAAGATCGTTGAGGGTTGGAGATATGCTTTTGGTTAATAAATTTGTTTACGGATTTAGAACACCAGACTGGTTTGGAATTCCTTTTACTCAAATTGGATTCGATATACCATGGGTTAAACTGCCAATGTTTAAAGAGCCTAAGAAGGGTGATGTTGTTGTATTTAAACCTCCTCACGAACCTGAGCTTTACTACGTAAAAAGATGTGTTGGAACTTCAGGAGATGTAATAGAGATTAAGGATAAGGTTCTTTTTGTTAACGGAAAACCTTTTGATGATTTTTATAAAACTTTAGAAAATGATGAATCAAATCCTGCTGAATCCCCAAACTCAATGTTTGTTGATAAGTATATATATCCCAAAGGGGGGATTCCTAGATTTGGACCAAGAATTTACAAAGATTTTACGGGGAATAGAGATAATTTTGGACCTGTTACAGTTCCCGAAGGAAAATATTTTATGATGGGTGATAACAGAGACAATAGTTCTGATAGTAGATATTGGGGGTTTGTTCCGGAGGACAATATTGTAGGAAAGCCCATAATGGTGTATTTCTCTCTTGACCCAGAAGTTCCCATGACAAACTTGTTTCAGAAGATAGTTTGGGACAGAATTGGATTCTTTATAAGGTAAATTTTACTGCCTTTTGAAAATAACATACTTTTAAGGGTTCTTAACTCTAAATTTTTCATTATTCCTTAAGAAAAATGGTATTTTGAAGTGAGATTTAGAGGAGGTTTTTCTTTTTTCATTATTTTTTTTTACTGTTTTAAAGACCTCTACAACAAGAATCCAAATATTAAAATAAACACTATTTAAATATAGAGGAAGTGCTTCTTTACCCTAATGTTTTACTGGGTCTAATCTAAAATTATATTGCCGTATATATATATATACATTACATTTTAGTGTTGGGGTTAGAAAACATTAAGGAGGTCTTAATGAGGAAATTGGGTACAATTATTACGCTCATAGTTATGGGCTTACTCTACTCAAATGAGTATAACTTGGGTGTAAAATTTGGAACAAAAGGAATCGGAATAGACGGAGGAATGGAGATAAGCGAGCAGTTTAAAGGTAGAGTTTCTATTGACTACTCCTCTTTCTATTCATCAAAAGGACAATCTAACAATACTAATGGTTTTAGATATGATGCAGATCTATACCAACTATCGCTTGGAGCTTTAGCAGATTGGCACCCTTTTGAGAACGGATTTAGGGTTACGGGTGGCGTATACTACTTGGACCACATAATAGAAGGTGTTTGTGAAGCCAGAAAGAGTTACTCTGTAGGAACCGGAGCTTGTCAACTTAACTACTTACCTGAAGATTTAGGAAAAGTGTATGTTGATGCTACTCTAAATCATGTTGCCCCATATTTTGGTATTGGCTACAATTCCAATTTCTACTCCTCAAGTAGATGGTCCATAAGTGTTGACTTTGGAGTTCTATATTCAGGATCACCAAAATTTGAAGTGGAATCAGATGGAGTAATTAAACACACAAAAGATGAGTTAGAACCACTGCTTAATGATGATTTTGAGGAGTTTAGATTTTTTCCGGAGCTATCATTAGGTATATCTTATAAAATTTAGGAGGAAAAATGAGGAAAATATTATTTGTACCTTTTTTAGTTTTACTTTTTTTATCTTGTGAAACAACTACTGTTGAGGATGCTAAAATCGCAGTTTCAACAGAAGAATTTAAGACTATGCTTATTGTGGACATAATTAACCCCTACACAGACAAAAATATAACCACAGATACTGTTGAGGATCTTACTAATATAAAACTAACATTAGCTTCTGACAAAAGTGTTGAGATAGATGGAACCTCCTATCTTCACTCTGAAATTTGGTCAGATTTAACCTATAAAGCAAAATCTGTTTATGATAGCGAATTGGGAACTTTTGTTGTTGCTCTCTCATTAAATGCTCCTGATCCTGAAGAAAACGAATATGATTTAGATTTAAAGGTTGATTTTGAAGGTGCTGATAAAATGTTTGCACCTACATTTAAGAAACTTAAGATTAACAGATCAGGGATATACAAAATAGATATATATGGTGTTCTTCTTGGTGGAGCCGGAAATAACGGCATTACTTGTGCTCATAATGAATTAGAGCTACAAAATGGAATAACTCAAGAAGAACAGGTTCTACAAGCTGATGATCATGAAGGTTTTGGAAGTGTAAGACTTACCATGCCCGAAGGTACAGAACTAGTTGATATAAATGGTAGTAGCTTGAGTGGCACTATTACTACACATGTTGGTTTTTTCAACAACCAAGATGATGAAAGTATGACTAAGGGGGATGGTTCGCTCAACTCAATTCCGGGAGGATTTAAAGGAAAGTTAAACGGAGAAGATGTTCACCTTATTTTGGCTGGAACCTCTATAGTATCAATTGTTGATGAAAATAATAAGCATGCAGATAAAATAAACTCTTCAAAAAGTTCTACTCAGATGATTATGATAGTGCCTCCAAATACATATAACCCAAATACCCAAAAAAATATAGCTGATGGAGATGTAATATCTATATTTAGCTTAACTCCCGGATCAGAATCTTGGGAATATGTAGAGGACCAAGTAGTTTTCAAAGAAGAGTATAGTGAGATGTTATTTGTAAAATTTGAAATTAATAATGCAGGATATTGGACAGCTGCATTTAATATACCGGATTATACACCGGAGAGTGCAAAACCATCTATAAAAGTTAATGGTTCATTAGGTCAGCAAAATACACAACAACTTGATTATGTATTTTCATCTCCTGGATATCTATATGAGTTTACCTATGAAACAACAGCAGGAGTTCCTTTTGAGATACCGCAAGCTATTCCGGCAAACCTACCTTTAAATATAACTATCTCCGAACAAGGAAGTGATGAAAATATACAGAGTAAAAATCTACCTAATGGTGTTACTTCTGAAACAGAAATAGTATTTGATGATGTTAATTTAGAAGATCATCAAACTTGGGAATTTATAGCTACAGGTATTTGTGAAGAATCTCAGGTAGCAATTAAACCTTCAGGTGTACCAATATACTATTCTAAGTATGAAATATATGATAATGAAAATCCCTCTTTAAATGTTCTAGAAGAGAATAAACATTATGCTGGAGTAACTGCAAATGGAACAATCTCAATCAATGGTATTGATAGAAATGACACACATTACAGGTTTTATGTTGACTATGAAAATATTCACGAATACTTAGATATGCACTTTACAGATAGTACAGCTGCTTTTCTTGATAAAACTGAGTATATATCAAACTTAAACGTATCAGGAACAACTGTAGAAGTAGAAGTTAAAGCTCCTGATAAAATTTGTAAAGAGTTTTAATTTTATAAACTTTAAATTCTATAAAAAAGCTCCTAATTTAGGAGCTTTTTTATTTAGTATAAATAGGAAAAAATGACTAAATTTACTTTGGTAAATAACATTGGATATTTTTATTATGTGTGATATAAGAAAGAAAAAAAAAGATTTAAGAAAAAAAATTAAAAAACTAAAAAAAGATATAACAGATCAAAAAAGGGAAGTTTTATCAAATAGTTTAATGGAAAAAATAGAGAATCTTGATCAATTTAAAAAGAGTAAAACTATTTTTATCTTTTGGTCTATGGATGATGAAGTAGATACCAGAGGTTTTATAAAAAAACACCTTGGGAAAAAGAGATTTATTCTACCCTCAATAAAAGGTAATGATCTAATTCTCAAACCCTTGGATAGTTTAGATCAACTTATAGATGGAGAACAGTTTAATATTCCTGAACCCAATAGTGAACCTTTAAAAAATTTAGATGCAATTGATCTTGCAATTATACCGGGAGTAGCATTTGATATTAAAGGAAATAGAATGGGAAGAGGAAGAGGTTTTTATGACAGAATCCTAAATTTACTACCAAAAACCACAGAAAAGATTGGGATATGCTACCAATGTCAGATTGTAGAAGATCTTCCCGTAGAAAGTTTTGACATCCCGATGGATACAGTCATTTACAGCTAACTTTTAAAGAGGGAATCTCTGTGTAAAATTCCCTCTTTAAGAAGAGTTCTTAATTCTATAATTTTACTAACTGTTTTCTGCTATATGATTAATGAGAAGTTCTATACCTGTATATACGGTAAATATAGATGCATCATTCATATAAGCAGGGGTTGTAACAATCCTATTTGGAGCATCAATACAGATCTCAGAGGACTCTTTTGCCACGGCTTCTCCACCGAGCTTTTCAACATGATCAAATACCGATCTATTTGCTGTAGTACCAACAGTAATCTTAATCTTTATACCACTATCCTTAAAAGCAAAAGCAAGAAGAACAGGGGATATACATATAGCTCCTATATATTTTTTACTCTTGTGAAAATCTAGGATAATAGCCTTTATATCATCTCTGATTGTACCATTAACTCCATCAAAAGCATAGCTCATATAGTTTTTGGCAACACCAAACCCACCCGGAAGTACAAGAGCATCAAAATCTTGAACATTAAGCTCATTAAGAGGTTTAATATCCCCTCTTGCTATCCTTGCGGCTTCAGTTAAAAGATTCCTAACATCTCCATCGCTCTCGTCGGTAATATGGTTAACATAATCTTTAGCCAAACAATCAACAGAAAAGCATTGATATTCAATACCAGCTTTACTCATAGCCAAAAGGGCTGAAACTGTTTCCTGAATCTCACTACCATCTTTGTGACCACAACCGCCTATAACAACTGCAAATTTTTTCATAGCTTCTCCATATTTAAATTTAATCCTATATATTTATATATGAAAAAATATCAGTAAAGTAAAGAGATATAATAAGGAAGTTAAGGTAAAACAAAAAATTTGTAATATTTACTTTTGGAGATAATTTTTTTGTTATATAATATCATAGAGAGCTATTTTTATTGTTTAATTTTATAGTCTTGGTATAATTTTTTTATAAAAAGTGTCAACCTTATAAATTTTTATTCTATATCATGAATGTGTAATAAAAATGTTTAAAAAATCAATTTGAGGCTTAAAATGAAGATAGTTTTTACGACAATACCAATGAAAGAATCTTTAACAGCTATGAAATATCCCGTTGTAGGGAATAGAAATTTAGAATATGACAGAGAGGTGCTTTTTCCTGTAAACTCCGTATTAGCTAAGAGTTTAAAAGAGAATGAAAGAGTTAAAATAGTTATGATACTTAATAATAATGGGTTTAGTGAGCAAAATGCAAAGAAATTTGAAATGGAACTTAAAGAGATAAATAAAAATATAAATGCAGATCTATCTTTTCATTATGCAATAGAAAATTTTGAAGAATCCAAGCAAACTCATGAAGCTCGTTTTAGGAAAATAATTGAGTTTTTAGAAGAGGATGCAGAAATTATTGCAGATATTACCTATGGACAAAAAACACTCCCATTAATACTATTTTCTGTTATGAATTTTGCAGAGAAATTTTTCAATAATGATATACTGTATATTGTCTATGGAAAAGTTGAGTTTGAAAACAATAATATTTTAAAAAACAGTCAAAAATTGTACGATTTAACACCTCTTTATTACTTAAATGCCTTAACATCTGCAATGGAAGCCCCAGATGGCAAGTCCGCCATAAAAATAGTTGATAATTTTTTTTCATTATAGATATATAGGTAAATAGTTTTATGATAAAAAAAGAGAGATATGAAGAAGAGATAGAAGAATTATCGGTTTTATTTTTCTCTTTTGATAAAATAGATAAGGGATTATCAAGAGAGCGGGAAAAAGTAAAACTAAAACTTTGGATTGTATTGTGGAACTACTATAAATCAATTTATACCGATAAAAAAATTGAGTTATACAGTGGAGTTATAAACGAAACTATAGCAAACTGTTTTATCTCTTATAAAATAGATTCAGAAACACCGTTTTTATATTATACGAACTCCGCTATAAAAAAAGAGATAGAAAGAGAAAGCCAAAAGGATAGTTATAAAGGTATTAAAATCCCTCAAAAAACAGAAAAAAATGGAAGAAGATTAAAGAAATTAGCAAAACAAAAAGGATTAACAGAAGATTATCAAATAGTTGACTTAGGTAAGAGTTTAGGCTTAGAAATAGATGATATTCAAGAAGCAATTGATTTTAACAAAACCAAATCAAACTTAACTATTTCTGATAATTATAAGAGTGATAAATGTGAAGAAATTTCAATAATTGATAAAGTAGCATATGAAAAGTATACACCTGAAAATATTTTTGAAAATAGGGAAAATTGTTTAAATATATTGGAAGTTATTGAAAGCACTTTCTTGAAGAAACAACATAGGGTACAAAAATACTTATCAGCTTTATTAACTTTCTATTTTTTTGATGACTTGATCTCTTTAGAAAATAAAGAGATAGAGCTTACTTATAAGTTTATTGATAAAGTTCTATTTAATGAACTTAATAGTTTAAGCTATAACCATTCTCTTCCAAATCAAAAAGATATAGCAAAAAGATTTGGGAAGGATAAAACAGATGCAAGTAGAACATTAAGAAAATTTTTAAATGAGATAAAAAGTGTCAACTCATTAGGTTAATTATAGTATATGAAAAGTAAGAGTAAAACTTAAGATTGGGAGAAAATTATGTTTGATATTTCAAAGTTTACAGTAGAGAAGGCAAGACCAATCCCCGTTATTTTATTGCTTGATGTTAGTGGAAGTATGAGTGGGGAAAAAATAGCACAGCTCAACAAAGCTGTTGCAGATATGCTTCAAGAATTTAAAACAGGGGGTGCACTAGAAACTGAAATTCAAATGTCAGTCATTACTTTCGGAGGTGATGTAAAACTTGCTTTACCACTAATCTCAGCATCAAATATCTCTACTATTCATCCTCTTATAGCTAATGGAGGAACCCCTATGGGAACTGCTTTAAGGATGGCAAAAGAAATGATTGAAGATAAAGAAATCATTCCTTCAAAAGGATATAGACCAACAGTTGTGCTTATTTCAGATGGAGCTCCTACTGATAATTGGAAAGAACCTATGAATGCTTTTATCTCTTCAGGTCGTTCTTCAAAGTGCGATAGAATGGCAATGTCAATAGGAACAAGTCAAGATGATCCTGTGTTAAATCAATTTGTTACTGGGACAGAAAATAAAGTCTTCCTAGCTGAATATGCAAAAAATATCCCTCAATTCTTTAGAATGGTAACAATGAGTGTTAGTGTCCGTTCTCGTTCGCAAAATCCTAATAAATTAATTCCATTCAATGAAGTAAAAAAACTTACTGCTAAAACAAATTTAACAGAAGAAATTAAAGCTCTAAATGATTTTAGTGATTTTTAAAGTATTCTAAAAGAGTTATCCATAGAGATGGAAAACATTCTTTCTCTATGATTGATTCTCAAGTTCTCAACGATATATACTTTAACTAGTAAGCTTAATATGGAATAACAAATGAAAATACATTTAATTATCGATAAATCTGATAGTATGAAAACTTTAGGAAAAGTTTCAATCGTAAAAAACCTCATTCGGACTATAAAAATTCTAAAAGAGACCAGATCTGTATATGAAACTTATAAGTTTTCTAAAATAGATTGGAATGGAAAGTTGGAAGATTTAGAAAAAATTGTTCTATCTGAGTCAATTGATAATGCTTTGATTTTTACAGATGGTTATATATGCAAACCTAAGAAACTCAGAGAGTTTATCGACAATAATAGAAAGAAAAAGTATATAATTGTATATTGTGGATGCGATGCTAGATATTCAAATAAGTTTGGATACCAATCTCAAGATATATTATTAGCTTTAAATACTGTGACTGATATATATGAAATATAGATCAAAAAAAAATTGGGGAGCATCTATCAAAGGTCCTTCTCATATTTTAAATAATTTACCTAATCAAGATAGCTTTATAATTTCTAAAAGCTACAAAGGTGTAGTTGCTGTTGTTGCTGATGGTTTAGGAAGCAAGAGGCATTCAGAGAAAGGCTCAAAGCAAGCATGCATAGCTGTTCTTAAAGCAATAAAATGTTTAGAAAAAATTAGTAAGAAAAATAAACACACAAAAATACTAGATATTTTTCCTTTAATACATAAATATTGGGAAAAACCTTTAAAGCGTTATGGTGTGAAAAATTGTGCCTCTACTTGTCTTTTTACCTACATAACAACAAAACACATCTTGACAGCAAGACTTGGTGACGGCATGATTTATCTATTAGGCAAACAAGGAAATAAAGACATTGTGATAAGCGATGATAAAGAAGAAAGTTTTTCTAATACTACTATTAGTTTAGCCAGTAACAATGCCTTTAGTAGGTGGGATATCAAGATTTTAAGAACAAATCAAACGGAATCTATTATACTTTGCTCTGATGGGATTTCAAACGATATAAAAGAAAATGCTTGGACTAATTTTGTAAAAGAACTTAGAAAAAAATCTTTAAAAAATAGCAGGAAAAAAAATATTAAGAATATTAAAGAGGTTTTGTTACAGTGGCCTGTAAAAGGTCATAGTGATGACAAAACTATTGTGTTTATAGAGGTGTAACTATGGAAGGTATAAGAGAGAATAGTATTAATTTACCAAATATTGTAGAAGATGAATATTTGTATGAACATAGATTGAGTAAAAAGCTTGGAGAAGGAGGGCAAGGTTTAGTTTGTGCTACAGAGAATCCACTCATTGTTGTCAAATTTGTTACAGATAGAAATGGGAATTTAATAAGTAAAACAAAAAACAAAGAACTTTTTGATAAATATAACACGAGATTTAATAATATTCGTTTGTTACCAGTTGATAGAAATATAGCAAAGCCAATAGCCTTGCTAAATGATTATGCAGGTTATATAATGCAATTTATGGAAGATATGATGCCTCTTAGTGTGTTAGAGATTCTAGACACTAATGAAAAAGCTCCAGCTTGGCTTGTTGGAAAAAATCCTTCGACAGAAAAACTTTCTACAGCACAACAAAGATTATTTGCTTATTGCAAAAACGGAGGACTACGACATAGGTTAGAAATATTAGGAAAAACTGCAAAGGTTTTATCTCAATTACATACTCAGGGTTTAGTATATTGTGATATTTCTCCAAATAATATTTTTATAACAAATGATATTGACTTTGAAAATCCTAATGTTTGGTTTATTGATGCAGATAATATTTCCTTTTCATCAGAAGATATAACAAAAGGGAATACTGTTTTTACTCCTAGATATGTTGCTCCAGAAGTTTATACACAAAAAACTGTTTGTACTCAAGACTCTGATATTTATGCTTTTGCTTTAACTGCATTTGAAAAAATATCCCTTGTATATCCTTTCTCTGGAGAAATGACAAATTCAGATGATGACTGGGACGATTGGGATGAATCAACAAGCATAAATAACGCAGAAGATGATTTTATGGATCCTATGGAAAAAGCTTATAGAGGAGAGTTGGATTGGATTTGGCAAAAAGAATCAAACAATAAAAGTTCTGACGGATTACCTAAAGGATTAGTATTGACACCATCATTATACCAATTATTTAACTTGTGTTTTAGTAAAGGAAGACAACAAATAGAATTTAGACCTCCTATGATTCTATGGCATAAAACTTTATTAGAGGCTAAAGATTTAACGATAAAATGCTCAAACTGTAAGATGTCGTGGTATTTCCCACAGCAAAAATCAATTTGTCCTTACTGCGATAATAAAGTAAAGAAAGTATTACTTATAAAAGAAATAGACAGAAATAAAGAAGAAAATCTTATTTTTGCACACGAAATAGAAGCTAATCAAAATATTTTAATATCTAAACAGAGACTGGGATTTCCAAAATTTGATAAAACTGAAAATAGTTTATTGCAGATTAAATATCAAAATTCTGAAAAGGGAACTGAGATAGATTCATTTTTATTAAATCTAAGATTAGATGAAAAAGAAAAATGCAAAATTTCACAAAATAGGGAAGAACAAAGTATTACTCATCAAATAGAAATTTTAGCTAACGATTTTCTACTTGAAATTGAATTAAACAATAAAAAGAGAAAATTCAAATTTGAGGTAATAAAGGAGAATTAGATAATGGAATTAAAAGATATCAATATTCAAGATACTCTTATGGTAGAATGTAAGATTTTAAATAATTCAAAACTTTCAAAAGGAATAGGGAAAATTATACCAAATGATAGAACTTATATATTTAAAGGTGTTGAACTTTCTATATCTGATACTGCTAAAAAAAGAGATTTAGACTTTTATTTAAGCCGAGGAATAGCTCATTTAGCAGAAGTAGAAACTATGTATAAAAATACCATAATTTTACGCTGTTGTTTTTTTGCAAATGAAATTATTGTTTTAAATGAAGATACTCATATTTATATAAATCCCGATAAAATTAAAAATAAGAAAGCAAAAAAAGATGATAAAAACTTAAACCAATATTTTGAAGAACTTGCAAAAAAATGTCATCTAATCTACTCATATAAAGATAATAAAGAAACATATTTTATTTTACAAGCTAACCCAGATATTTTTATTCCTGATGATGAAATAAATGAAGAGCTAAAACAGATTCAAGATGAAAACAATTTAGAAATTACAAGTGAAAATGATGATAAAGCTACAAAAAAAAATGCAAAATTAAAATCAAAAATTCGTTCTGAAATGGAAAATGAAAATAAGCAAAAAATTGCCTTTTCAGTTTATGGAACAAATATTCGTATTGATGTAGAAAAATGGAAAACTGGTATAGGGTTTTCAGCGACTCGATTTGTTACAAGGAAGAATAAAAAGCAAGAACCAAACTATATTTTAATAAAAGGGTGTTTAAAGTTTTCAAATGAAAAAACAGCAATTTCTGATTTTACCAAAAAAAAACTAGAAGAAATTAAAAAACAATCTGGATCTTATCTTGATGCTTGGGATAAGTATGCAAATGAAAGGGGAGAAAATCTTTTAAAAAATGCACGAAATTTTGGGACTTTTAAAATAGAAAATATAGAAATTGTATCTGAGACAAAAGATTCGTATAAATTATTTTTAAAAGAGTTTGATAAGCAAAAGCTTATTAATCATATGACTATTGATATTACTGATGAAGAGCCTCTTTTCCTTCGTAAAGAAGATTTGTCATGGTCTGAGTATTTAAATGAAAAACTCATAGAGGATAAGGATAAAAATAAAATATTGAAGGATATTTCAAAAGAAAAACAAGATGAAATAAAAAAGACTAAAAATTGTAAAATACAAACAAGTGATGGTAATTCAATTACGATTGAGTGTAAATATAATTTGTTGAAATTAAAGATTAAAAATTTATTAATCCACTTTTCTACATTTGGAGAAGAGGTGCAACTTAAAAGACAAAAAATAGCAAGAGAAGCTATTAATCAAGGAAGATCAGGAATTCCATATCTTTCAATGTTACTCGAAGAAAAAGGTCAAATATTTCAATATCAAAAAATAGAAAATAAAAGGTTTAAAATTTCTACTAAAACTTTTGATAAAATTTTTAAGAATCCCCCTACTGATACACAAAGAGATGCTATTAAAATGGCTTTACAAACTCCTGATATAGCTTTAATCCAAGGACCTCCAGGGACAGGGAAAACCACTGTTATTAACGCTATTGTTGAAGAGTTAAATAATAGATATGATAAAAAAAATAATACAACAGGAGCAATTCTTTTATCTTCATATCAACATGCCGCAGTTGAAAATATTATTGAAAGAGTACGCATAAACTCTCTTCCAACTCCAAAATTTGGTAAAAAGATAGATGGTGAAGAATATAGGGGTCATATTGAAAAGTGGACAAATGAACTTATAAATACAGTAAGAAAACAAAATCCTGAATTGAAATTTTCAGCTTATGATTTAGAGTTAAAATCTGCTTATGCAAAGTATAAAGTTGTTCCATCTCCAGCAAATAAAATTAGATTTTTAGATAAACTACTTCAAGAAATTTCATTGTCTAATGACTTAAGAAAAAAAATAGATAAAGCACGAGAAGAGAGTCTGGAGCTCTCTTATTCTACAGATCAACTTTTATTACAAAAAATAAGAGCTTTACGAACTAATGAAGTTTCTTTTGCAGATGACGGAAAAGAACGATGTAAAGATCTATTGTATGATTTGGAAAATGAAGAAAATAAAAAAGTTTTAGAGAAATATGCTTATTCTTCGGAACTTCCAAGTAATAATGACCTACAAGCTTTACGAGGTTTAAAACAAGAACTATTGCATCAAGTTTTACCAAAACCTATGTATCTAAAGTTTGAAGTAGATAAAAATATTCAAGACCTATATGCTTTAGCACAAAAAGAAATTAAAATGAATAAGAGCAAACAGGATAAGACTCTTTTAACTCAATATGAATATTTGGAACATTTAGAATCAAACCCTATGGGGCTTAATACTGCAATTAATGATTGTTCTTTTGCTATTTCTGCAACAGCACAACAAGCTGAAGGAGGAGATCTTAAGAAATTTAAAAATCCTTTTTTCATAGATGATAAGACTTTAGAACTTTTTGACACTGTGATTATTGATGAAGCCGCTAGAGCTACCCCTCCGGATTTACTTATTCCTATGGCAAAAGCTCGTAAAAAAATTCTTTTGGTAGGAGATCATAGACAGTTGCCTCATTTAATAGATGAAGAGCTTGAAGAAAAAGTAATTGAAAGTGAGAAGAGGAGTAGTAAATCAGATGATTCAAACATAAAAGAGTACTATAATCTGAGTATGTTTGAACATATGTTTAAGCGTTTAAAGGAATTGGAAAAGAGCGATGGAATTAGACGAACTATAACACTTGATGCTCAATATCGTACGCATCCGTTATTGGGTAAATTTGCAAGTGATAACTTCTATGCAAAAAACAACGAAGCATTCAAGTCTCCAAGGCCTGCCGAAGATTTTTTTCACAATTTAGATCAGATTGAAAACAAAGCTTGTATATGGCTTGATGTATCTAAAAATTACGGCTTGGAAAGTCGTAGTGGTACCAGTTGGATTCGTAATGCAGAAATAATTAAAATAGTAGATTATCTTGAAAAATGGAAAAAATCTGAACAAGGCAAGAATTTAAGCTATGGTATTATTACCTTTTATAAAGCTCAAAGTGATAAAATAAAAAAAGAGATTAAAAATCGGAAAATTGCAGAAAAAAATATAAAAGTTGGTACTGTTGACGCTTTCCAGGGTATGGAGTTTGATATAGTTTTTCTGTCGGCTGTTCGTTGTAACAAAAAGAAGCATTATGGATTTTTAACAATGGAAAACCGATTAAATGTTGCTGTTACAAGGCAGAAAAAAGCATTGGTTTTTGTAGGGGATTCAGAATTCTTAACAAGTGAAGATGCTCGTTTAGAAAGTAATATTCCTGCTATTGGAAATTTTTATGACTTGTGTAAAGAAAACGGGGTTATTTTATAGGAGAAATTATAATGGATAACAAAATTAAAGAAGCAGAAGATTTTATCATTTATGATTATAAAATTCCATTTTCAACACGATTGCAAAAACAGTTTTTTTGGCCTGTATATCGATACAAGGTTTCTATCAGTGGATTTAGCTTTGGAGTCTTAAATTTATTTGAATATTTCATGTTAAAATTTATTGCATCTGCAGGCAAGGATAAGTTAAAGTTGAAAAGTTTGACAGGAATGCAGGAAGATTTAATTGACTTTTTGCAACAAAAACTTACAAATAAAGGATATTTAGATGATAATTTTTATATAAATAAAAAAGGTTTGAGTATTCTATCTGAAATCGATGAAAAAGAAAATGAAGAAAATTTAGATCGAGAACCTTATTTTTTCTATATTTATATTGATTCTTTTACAAAAAATATTTTACCAGTTATAATACCTATTGAAGAAGAGAAGGTTATTCAATCAACTATTACGCAAGAAGGTAAGAGTTTAATTGTTTTTGAAAAACAGAGTTCTGTAGGAAAGCAAAACGAGAATGATACTAAAAAGATTTGGGCCTTTGATTTTCCACAAAATTATAACTCCGATATAAATAAAGAAGAGGTTGAGCAACTTGTTATAAAGTCAATGAAAGATGGAAAGATTCCATATCAAGAGAACTTTAAAGTAGAAACAATAGAAGAAAGTGCTGAAAAAGTATATCTTGCAGTTCACTTTATTTTACAAGAAGGAAATACTAAGAAATGGTTGATAACAGAAGGTTTTTCTAGTGATTTTAGTACGATTTTTAACCCTGAATATTTAAATGATGCCGGTAAAGAAGAAGTTACAAAGTCTAGAGACTATATGATTCATAAGTCACTGAATATTCCTGATAAAATACAGGAAACAATGCCAAATGATATTGTAGAGAAATTAACTCCTTACTATCAATACCCACAAATTTTTGAAAAATTAAAACAAATTGAAATATCCAAAGCTGGACTTGATAAAATTGGTAAAATCGATACAAGTGATAAACAGGAAGAATCTAAAAATAAAAAGAAAGATTTAATTAGTAATTTGTATCAGGTTATGGAATGGTCTTTTTTTCATTCTGCAAAAAATATTCAAGGGAAAAATAGTATCTTAAAAGAACTTAAAAATAAATCACCACTTGAAATTAAAGATAAATCTTTAAAAATAATGAAAAAGCACAAACTTGATATTATAGAAAAATATAAAAACAATCTTAAAGTTAAATATGGGAGTATAGAGTATAGTTTAAAGGAGGATAGTGATAAACAACTAATACCTTTATTAGTATTTCATATTATAGCTGAATCTGAAAGATTTATAATACTGATGAATAAAAATCCTCAACTAATAAATGACTTTATTCTTTTTACATATTTAAGAAATCCAGCCGAGCACAATGAGAATATAAATATAAAACAAGAACAAATTGATTTGTATTATGATACTTGTTACAGTGTTTTAGAGTTTCTATTTCCTACCTTAAAAAGCAGTAAGGATATTATAAGTAAAAATTTTTATTTCTTTACAGAAACCGAAAGCCAAATTCATAAAAAGAGGTTCATGGCTCAAAAAGTTGTTGAAGAAAAATTAGGTTTCGGTTTGCAAAATAAATTAGCTCCTGATATATATCAGGATATGGTAAATATAGAAAAATTTTTTATTAATTCAGATCAGAATAATATCAATCCAAATATAATAAAAAATCTATATAATATCTTTGATAAGATATTTATGCATATAAATCAAAATATATCAACTCCACAAAAAATTATAAAGGTTAATGAATGTCTTGAAAAAGCAAATAGTGTTGGATTTGATGTGGATAGAAATGAACTTAAATCATTTGAAAGGATAAATAAAGAGCGGTTACAAAAGGCTGTTGAAAATAAGCCTGTAAGTTTACAATCTTCATTCTTGGTGTTTTTATTCAAGATAGACAAAAAGATTCTTAGAAAAATCTCAAAAGAAATGTCAAATTTATTATTTATCATAAATAATATTTCAAACCTACGAGGGCATGGAGATATTTTAATAATAAAGCAAAAAAAAGGAGCATTACTTCAAAACACAATTAGGGATGCTCATATTTTATTATATGATTTTACTAAGAAAGCATACAATTTAAATATAATATAAAAGTGTCAACAATTATGAATCTTATCCTATATGTAATTGTAATCTAACAAAGAAGGAGAATAGTATGAGTTTTAATCTTTTTACTAATATTGCTAAAAAACGGGAAGCAGTAGCTGAACTTGAAAAACAAAGTCAGGAAACAATGAAGGAACTGCAAAATTTCTTTAATGAGAATTTACAAAATTATAAAAATAAAGTTCAGGCAGAAATTGAACAAATGCACAGACTGGATACTCAAAAGATATCCGATTTCAATGAAATGATAGAACATTATAATAATAATATTCAAGAACTAATTTCTGAGAGAATGAAGAACTTTGATAAAGTTCTTTTAAACTACAACAAACAAATAGAGCAGTTAAGTCAAGAAATAGAGATATTGCAGAGTGATAAAGTAAATATCATTAAGCAAAGTCAAGAAGAAATTCACAAATTACGCAATGATACATTAGCTCAAACAGAAGCTCGTCTAAAAGAGGAATATGAGAATCTTCATAAGCAACAAGATGAATTAGCTAGATTACAGAGTGAATATAAAGTAATGAAACAAAACTTTGATCTAGAGCAACAAAAGTTGCAGGCAGACCAAAAAAGATTGGAAGATTATTCTGAGAAGCTAAATCAAGAACGATTAGATATTGATAAAACAGTATTGGAAAAAATTAAAACAGAGAAACAGAATTTACTTGACTATGAAAAAAGAGTTCGAGATAAAGAGGCTGATATCCAAAATCAAGTTCTTAAAGAAACAAAGCTCGAAAGAGAAAGACTTTCAGATTATGAAAAGACACTTAATGAAAAAGAGAGTATTATAAATGAGCAAGTTTTAGCTGCAACTGATACGGAAAGAAGAAGACTTTCAGAATATTTAAAAGAATTAGTCAATAAAGAAAATGCTATAAACCAAACAGTACTGACTGAAACAGATCTTGAACGAAAACGACTTGAGCAATATTCTAAGGAATTAATTGAAAAGGAAGCTAATATCAAAAATACCATAGATAAAGAAACTGAGTTTGAAAAGCAAAGACTATCAGATCTTGAAGAGAAGTTAAACAGTCGCGAAGAGTATCTAAATGATAGAGAAACCAATCTTGAAGAGATTATTGAAGAAAAGACTCAAGAAAGGGTGGAAAATAGAAAAAATGAAATGGAAGCAACTCTTAATAGGGCTAAAGAGGATATAAAATATTTTTCAGAAAAGACTCAAGGTTATGAAAAATTGGAGCAGCTATATCAAGAAATGTATAATACTGTTGGAAAAGATCCTGCTTCTATTATGAAACAATTGGCAGAAAAAAACGAAACCATTCGTCAATTGAGAGAGGAATTAATTAATCGCCCAACAAAAGAGATGGAAGAGGAATATAGAAGATTAACCGATAAGAAAGAGAAAATAAATGAGATACATAAAAGAGTGAAGGAAAAAGAAGGAGAGTATAACTTTACTTTTTCAGAAAATGCCGATTTGAAAACTCAGATTGAACCGTTAAAAAGTCAAATTGATAGCCTTGAAAAAGAACTTGCAAGATACAGAGATATACACCAAACTGAGGCAAATCGTGATGAAAGAATAAAAGAGATAGAAAAACCTTTAGTTAATTTTTCTAATAAAATAATAGATAATGAAGAAGATGTTTGTGAAATGGATTGGTTAAATGATATAGATAGCGGTATAAGAAAATTTGGATTGATTTTCCCAAAGCGTATTTTATATGCATTTCATACAGCACTTAAATGTGGAGAAATCTCTCCTCTTACGGTCTTAGCTGGTGTAAGTGGCACAGGGAAATCAGAATTACCTAGATTGTATTCACATTTTGGAGGTTTAAATTTTTTAAGTTTACCTGTTCAGCCTAACTGGGATAGTCAAGAATCAATGCTTGGATATTTTAATTCCATTGACAATCGTTTTGATGCACAAGATATTTTACGCTTATTAGTTCAGACCCAAAAAGATGACAATCTAAAAGAAGCTATAACGCTTATCTTGCTTGATGAGATGAATTTAGCAAATGTAGAATTATACTTTTCTGATTTTTTAAGTAAATTAGAAACTCGTCGTGGAATTTCTGATGATAAACTTCCTTCAATAGCAGTAAAGCTTGGTTCTGGATTAGATGATTATCAAATTCCACTTGGAAGAAATGTTCTATGGACAGGAACAATGAATCAAGACGAAACAACAAAAACTCTTTCTGATAAGGTGTTAGATCGTGGAATTGTTATAAATTTTCCAAGCCCTAATAACTTGAGAAGTAGGAAGATAACTAATACCTTACCTAAAGATAGATCCTTATTACGCCGTAGTGTATGGAACAGGTGGATAAAGAAGTCTACACCAGAAAATATTAGTAAAAGTATGGATTCGTATAGAAATATTATTGAAGGTATAAACTCTGACATAGGAAAAGCTGGACGAGCTATAGGTCACCGAGTATGGCAATCTATCGAAAGCTACATTAATAACTATCCTACAGTAATTTCCAATTTAGAAAATGAAGAAGATTTGAAAAAAGCAATGGATAATGCTTTTGCAGATCAATTAGTTCAAAAAATAATGCCTAAATTACGCGGTTTAGAAGTTGAAGGTATACAGGGTGATTGCCTAAAATCTGTTCAATCAAAAATTTCAAATTATGGTTTAGACGAAGACTTTAAAAATGCAATGGAATTAGGCTATGGACAATTTATGTGGAATACATCTAACTATGCTTTAGACTCCAATAATCAAGATTCAGAAGTAAATAAAACTGAAACCTCTGAACAATTAACAAATGAAGAATAGATAAAGATAAACCTGCAAGTTTATTTTATGCTTGCAGGTATATTTTTAATATTAGAGCAATAATATGATTGAAATTAAAACAATAAAAGAATTTTATAAAGCTATAAGTGAGAAGAATGAAATAGCTACTAATTTGCTTAGTTTACAAAACCAATATAATTATTTATTTAACTTTGATCCAATTAGTTTCAAAAATTTAGATTCAGATTTAGATACAATTATTTATAAGAATATATTATTTCATCAACAAGGTTTGAATTCAGACAATATTGAAATACAAGATTATCTTTATAGACTATTTTTATTTGTCGAACCAGCATTAAAACACATTTTTAATATTATGCACCAAAAAATTTTACGAGAGCATTCTATGCAACATATTGGAAGAGTTCGTGAAATTGATGGGAAGTCAATTAGTTGGCTAAATAAACAACCAGGAAGAACTATAAAACAGAAAGCAAGTTTAACAGGTAGGATACTTGCTCCTCGCAGAATAATCAGTATAGATACAGCAGAAAATAGGTTGTTAAAAGCTTTTGTTTACAAACTTGATATGCTTTTGAGTATTCAGCAAAAAGCAACAAATAGTTATTCTCCAAAAACTAAATTTATTCGTAGATGGTTACAATCATCTGATGCTGAATTTATAGGGAAATGGAATAATACACCTCCAAACAACTCTCTTCTTTCTGATAAAAACTATAAAAGAATTTGGAAGGGGTGGATAGAACTACAACATATTGATAGAAGAATAAAAAATGATTTTGAAAATTTGGAAGAGATAAGAACGGCCATAGAATATATTGATTTTACTACAAAAAAGTATCAGTCAGAAAGATATAAGATAATTCAAAGACCTCTTCTAGGTGATAGAGATTTTAATTTTATAACACCGTTTGAAGATAATGACTTTAATTTAAAGAAAGAAATAACTATAAATAAAAAAGAAATAAACCCTGAAACAGAAAATAATACCTTAAAAACAGATTTATGTACAATTGATTTTGATAGTATAAAACCAAATATCTCTTTTTTATTAGATGATAGTTTAGAAGATATAAAAATACAAAAATTACCATTTATTTTATTGCAACAAATATGGAGATGGAAAGATAAAAATAATAACAAAGATAAGGTTCAATATATTGACTGTGCTAATTCTCAAGGAATTCTTTTAAATGATGTAGAAAACAGTTTCCAAATTGAAAATTTTTCTATTCATGATGCTTTAAACACAGAAAGGAAAGAAAATAAAAATCACATAACAGGAGTTTTAATAAAGAAATTATCTAAATATTTGCAGTGTTCAAAACTGATATATTTCTTGCCATCTGAATTAGATGAATTTTCAAGTCAAATAATTAGAACAAATTTAAATCTTTATTTTTTTAATGCAGAACAAATTCCTAAAAGTATTGCTCAAATTATATTTATATTTGATGATGCAAAAGCAGAAGAGATCGAAGATAATATATTTTTTATTTTAAAAGAAGAAACTGACAGTAAAATCATATACACTCCAATAAAAGCTATAAAAAATAAAAAATATAGCTTAGATTTAAAAAAAATACTACAAAAACATAATGGTATTGTATGGGAAAGGCATCCAAATATTATAATCAATAAAAAAACTAATAAAAAAAAGAGTATTCAAAATAGATCTAAAATTTTAGATGAATTTATTAAAAGCATACCTGAAAAGGATTATCAATTCTTACCTAGAATAAAAGAGAGTTCAAATTTTCATAAAATAAAATCAAAAAATATTATAAAGCAAACAGAAAATACTAACTCTGAATTATTAAAAGACTTTCCAAAAGAATTGGATAAGTATCAATACAAAAAAATAATTGAGATAAATGAAAATGATATTATGAAAGGTGGAATTCTCTTTGCAAAATATCAAAAAAAATTAGAAGAGTTAAAGTGCGATGCTCCATTATGGAAAGATCATTTACCTCCTTTAAAATTAAAAACTTTTGATTCAGAAATTCAACTTGTTGGAAATAAAACTTCAATTATTCCAAAAAGAGGCATTGCAATACCTATTCCTATTGAAAGAGACTTCACCTTACCAGAAAAAAGTCCTTTTATAGAATTTGAACTTGAAAGAGGTGATGGAACACAAGAAGATCAATTTTTCGCTTACATTAAAGATGATAACTTTCCACTAGAAGAGGATATTGATTGTAAATTAAAGCTTACATATACTTATGGAGATAGCAGTCCTTATAAGCTAGTTTTTATTCCAAGTAAACCTCAGCAAGAAAAAAAGTATGGAGTTTTTACTGTAGAATGGACAAAAAAAAGTCATATTGATTTAAGCTCTTTTCCTATTCCTAACTACCCTCCTATATATCAATGGAAAGATTTTTTTAACTATCCTGACTCTAATAAAGAGAAGGATTCTAATATTATTGAATGGTTAGAAGCTGAATTTCTTAAGATTCAGAATGTTGTTGATTATGGTTGGAATATGTATAAAGTCTATAATAAAGGATCTAAAAAATTTATAAATATAAATCAAGAGTTTATATTTAATAATAGTCCTGAAGATGAAGCTATTATTTTTGATAAAGAAAACAGAATTCAATCAGGAGATTTAATAAAATGCTTTATTATTGAAAATACTAAAAGAATATCGAGGCATCACAGTAAATTTATTGCACAAAATTTTTATAAGATAGATTCTGAAGAAGAATCTTACAAATGTTTTCTAAAAAGATCTTTAAGATTCCCAATATTTATATTATGGAATAATACTTTTAGTATTGATAATGAAGATGTTTCTCTAGAATTTAAAGAAAAATGTCTTACTGCTATTGAAAATGCAGAAAATATTATAAGTGATGATAGTATGCCCAATTTTATGAAAGATGAAATGAGAATGTTTTTAAGTGCTTTGCATAAAGATACGCCTCAATCAAATATTCAATTTTTAAATTCTTGTATTGATGATGATAAACTTTTTATAGAATATTATAGAAGAATTGCATTTGCAGTAAGCGATTGTTCTGAAAACTGGCAAGAAGAACTTTTAGAAAAAGTTTTAGTAAAATTAGAAGAAGTAACATTTGAAAATAAACAGATAGTTGAATATACAATGCGTATTTTAACAATTTCGGTATGGAGATATGAAAAATTTATTAATAAATTCCATCTTGAAGAAATAGACCTTTTATTAAAAAATATTTCTATTAGTTGGAATGAATTCATCAATAATCAATCACGAAATAAAAAAGATTTAGGACAACAAAGATTAAGTGCATCTCTTTTTATTGAATTACTTATAGCTTTATTAAGACTTAGAACCAAAAAGGAATTCCAAAATATTTTTTCACCTTATTCCAATCAAATAAAAAAGTTATATAGTCAATTAAATAAAATAAAAGAAAAAGAAATAACGCTAAATACAAGAATTAAGTTTAAAAATGATAAAAATGAAGAGATAGATATCCTAGATTATACAATGGAGTATTTACTGGGTGTAGTAAAAGATACTTCTATAAAGATATCTTCTGTATCAGAATAAAACAAAGGAGAAAGTTATGAGTAGAACCCCAAAACTTATTATTTGTACCGTAGGAACTTCAATTGCTAATGGTTGTCCAACTCAAAAAGACCTATTTGAATCTCAAGCAGATTGGGATGATGATGATTCTATAATAAAAAAAGAGTTAAAAATCAAAATAGATAAAGAACTTCCTAAATTAAATATAGAAACAAAAGAATTTAGAAAATTAAGTGCAGAATTAAATACTTTAGATAGATTAAAATTAACTGAAAATGATAGAGTTGAGCTTATAAGTAGTGATAACTTACTTGGAAAGGTTTGCAGTGAAAAGTTAAAAGAAATTATTAGTGTAGCTTATAATATGAATTCTACTCAAATAAATATTCATAAAATAGAAAAATTACAAATCAAGAATATACAAGAATTACGAAAAACGGGAATAAAAAATCTAATTTCTACAGTTATAAATATATTAGAGGATAGTATGTATTCTCATGATATTATTTTTAATCCTGTTGGAGGTTATAAATTTATAAATCCTTTTATGACTATATTAGCTATGCTTTATGGAAAACGGAGTATTTATTTATTTGAATATTCTCAAGAATTATTAAGTATCCCTGCTTTACCTATTACTTTTGATTTAAAAGTTTTTGAAAGAGCAAAGCCTGTTTTGGATAAGATAAAAAAAGATACAGCTATAAAAAAAGAAGAATATTTAAGTTTAATTCCTAATCTATCAGAATCTGAAAAAAATCTATTCTTATCATTTACAGAGTCTTGTGAATATAATTTCGTAACTTTATCTCCATTAGCTTTTGTATTCTTAGAATTAGAAAAATCAAAAAAAATACTAAAAATAAATTCTAAAGCTAAAAAACAACTTGAAGAATTGAAAAAAAATGAAAAAGCCCAATCAATTATCAATATATTGCAAAAAGCTCAAAATCCAATTTGGCTACATAACAACTTAGATAGTTGGAGTACAACAGATATTTTAAATCTAAAATGTAAGGATACAGGACAAAGAATATTTTGTTTTCTAGAAAATAAATCTCTAAGAATAATTTATATATGCAAGAATCATAAAGAATATGAAAGAATTGGAAATGAATTCAAAAAAATAAATTTTAAAAATGAAGAGTTTGAAGATTTAACAATTCCCTAAAAGAGTTAGTTAAGCAATTGGATATAATCAGAAAAAGGAAGACTAAAAGTTTATCGCTTACCTAAAACAGATATAAATATATATTTCTAATATTTTGTTTAAAAATGAATTTCTAGATTTTTACTATACATCTTTATATAAATTGTATATAAAAATAACTCTATACAAAAAAAGGGTTAGAAAACTCTAACCCTTTTCATGCCTTCTCGCGGAATTGAACCACGGACACAGGGATTTTCAGTCCCTTGCTCTACCGACTGAGCTAAGAAGGCTTACCAACGGAGAGAATATATATATGATTTTTCTAATTGTCAATAGGTAAAATTATTCTTTTCTTTAGTTTTTAGTTCAATTTATAGGAATTTAAAGAACTTTTCCTCTTTAAATATATTTTGAACTTTAAGAAGATGATTATAAAACCTACAAACTATGGAGAAAATATGTTTAGAGTTCTTTTCCTTTTAACAATTTTGATACCTCTTTTTCCAAAAGAGATAAGTGTTAGTATTCTTCCTCAAAAGTTTATTTTAGAACAGATTGTAAAAGATAAATTTAATATAAATGTAATGGTAAAACCGGGATTCTCTCCTGCAACCTATGAACCTACACCATCACAGATGAAGCATCTATCGAAATCCGATATATTCTTCTCTATCGGAGTACCTTTTGAAAAAAATTGGGTTCCTAAAATAGAAAAAATGATAAAAGGTTTAAAAGTTGTAGATAGCTCTAAAGGTATAGAGAGAAGAGAGATGGACTCTTTTAAACATATAGAAGAGAAAAATAATCATCATAAAGATCATGGTCATAAACATTCACATAATGGTAAAAAGGATCCTCATGTATGGCTGGATCCTATGTTGGTTAAAGTTATAGCTAAAAATATGACAGATGAGATGGTTAAAGCAGATAAGATAAATAGTAAGTTTTATCAAAAAAATCTTGAAGAGCTGAATAGAAAAATGGATAATATCAATATAGAGATTAAAGATCTTCTTAAGGGTAAAAAATCCAATAAATTTATGGTATTTCACCCAAGCTGGGGATATTTTGGCGACAGATATGGTCTAAAACAGATCCCTGTTGAAGTTGAAGGAAAAACCCCTAGTGCAAAACAACTTAAAGAGATTGTCAAAATTGCTAAAGAGAAAAAAATAAAAATACTCTTTGTTCAACCTCAATTTGATAAAAGAGCTTTAAAAGCTATAGCAAAAGAGATAAAAGGCAAGGTTTTACCTATAGATCCTCTTTCTTACGATTATATAAACAACTTGAAAGATGTTGCTAAAAAAGTATCGGAATCATTATAGTGAATATTTTAGATTTTGATAATGTTTCATTTTCATTTGGAAAAGAATCCATAATCAGAAATGTATCTTTTGCCATAGAGAAAGGTGATTATTGTGGAGTTGTAGGACCAAATGGAGGAGGAAAAACAACTATTTTGAGACTTATCATTGGTTTGCTGAAACCGGATAGTGGTAAAATAACTATAAACGGCAAAAGTATAAAGGAGTCCAGGAATATTATAGGATATGTTCCCCAATATTCAAATATGGATAACAGCTTCCCCATATCTGTTGAACAGGTTGTCGCTATGGGTGTTTTAAAGAGGTTTAACCTATCCCCTTTTTTAAAAAGTGACGATAAAAGAAGGGTAGAGGAAGCTTTGGATCTTTTAAAGATTAGAAATTTGAGAGATAATAGCTTTGGTGATCTTTCAGGAGGACAGAAACAGCGAGTTCTCATAGCAAGAGCTATAGTATCAAATCCTGAGATTCTTATTTTAGATGAACCAACTGCCAGTGTTGACAGTGAGATTGAGAAGGAGATCTATATTCTATTAAAGGAGTTTAATAAGGATAAAACCATAATCTTAGTTTCTCATGATATGGAGAAGATCTCATCCGCCTCAAATAGACTACTATGTGTTAATAGAAAGGTTATAGTCCATTCAACTGAGAATAAAGAGTTTCATGATTCTACGACGAGTATATACAATCCCGAACTTAAAATTATAAAACATAAGTGTGGTATTTAGATGGATTTTTTAAGTTCTATTTTTGATTTTGATTTTCTTCTATATGCACTTATAGCCGGCATTTTATCAAGTATTGCTTGCGGTATAACAGGAACCTTTGTTGTAAAAAAAAAGATCACCTTTGTAAGTGGTGGTATAGCTCATGGTGTTTTGGGTGGTGTTGGTCTATTCTACTTTTTAGGATTGAATACCCAGATAGGAGCTGTAGTTGCTTCTTTAATATTTGCACTAATCTTAACAATCTCAAAATTTAAGTATAAGGGGAATGAGGATACCCTTGTAGCCTCTATATGGTCAGCCGGTATGAGCTTAGGTATAATTTTTATGTTTATCACCCCCGGGTATAATGTTGATCTTCTATCCTTTATCTTTGGTAATATACTAATGGTAGATCAAGAATCTATTCTAATGCTCCTAGCCTTTGATATAATTATCATTGGATTGGTATTTTCACTCTATAAATATCTAAAATATGTAAGCTGGGACGAGGAGTATTTGGAGGTAAGGGGATTCAATGTTCCATTAATCTATTTTACTCTACTTGTTTTAGTTTCATTAACAGTTGTAATTTTATTAAATATTGTTGGACTTATTCTCATAATTGCTCTTTTAACTTTACCATCAGCAATAGCATCACTATTTTTTAAAAGGTTTTCATATATAATGGTTGGAAGTGTAGTTATAGGTACTATTATTACAACAATAGGGGTGTTTATCTCTTTTGAAAAGGATCTTCCTTCAGGAGCTACAATAGTACTTTTTGCCGCAACTACATATATATTATCGGTTCTTTTTAAAGGTTTAAAGAGTAAGTTCAATTAAATTTTTCTGTAAAGATTGCTATTTTAGTATCAATGATATGACCTATAGATTGATTTATATAAAATTAAATAGTTGAGGATAGATATGAAAATATGTTCATGGAATGTTAATGGTTTGAGAGCCGTTATGAAAAAAGGTTTTCTCGATTGGGTTAAGGAGTATGATCCCGATATTTTATGTTTACAGGAAACAAAACTTCAAGATGAGAATCTCGATGATTCAATGAGAAACATAGAAGGGTATAAAAGCTATTGGTCATTTGCAGAGAAGAAGGGTTATAGTGGAACTGTTATCTATACTAAAGAGGAGCCAATCTCTATCTATCATGGATTTGGTGTAGATGAGTTTGATAGTGAAGGTAGAATTGTAAGAGTAGATTTTAAAGAGTTTATACTTATAAATATCTATTTCCCAAACGGTCAGAGTAGTGATGAGAGACTTGACTATAAAATGAGATTCTACGATAAATTTTTAGAGTACTCAAATGAGATTGTAAAGAGTGGAAAACAGCTTATTGTCTGTGGTGATTATAATACTGCTCACAATGAGATAGATCTAAAAAACCCTAAATCCAATGCTAAGAGATCCGGATTCTTACCAATTGAGAGGGAGTGGATAGATAAATATATATCTAATGGATATGTAGATACTTTTAGAGCTCTAAATCCTGAAGAGGTTAAATATTCCTGGTGGAGCTATAGATTTAATGCAAGAAAAAATAATGCGGGCTGGAGAATTGATTACTTTTTTGTAAATGAAAACTTTTTCTCTGAAGTTAAAACTGCTTCAATACTAAACGATGTAATGGGATCTGATCACTGCCCTATAGAGATTGTACTGAACTAGATCTCTAAGTTCGGTATGAAAATAGAAATCTTGCTATAAGATTATGTATATTGGTTAACTATGCCGAAACTGTTAAACTTGGAATCTTCTAAAAGAAGGATGTAAAACAAACCTCCATTACCGATGTATCCTCTATTCGGAAACAATTAATATCCTATTCCAAATAACAGTTTCCGATATAGCGGTGGAATCGGCAAACCCGACAAGGGTTTGAGTCTCCATCATCAATAATGTTAAAGAGTTCAGGGCTTTATGCCCCAATTATCTTTTTACTTCTTTTTGATAAGAAAAAGAAGAGATTTTGTTTCTTTTGCCTACAAAAGAAGTACCGTAAAAAGTTTATAGATTTTGATAAAAATCTTAAAACTTTTCCCAGACTGATAGATAAAGTTGTACCCTTCGAGAACCTAAGGAAACGATTTTTATATAGGTGTTTATATTTATAATACCAAATAGGATCTACTGAAAAAAGGAGAAACATTTTTTATTAAAGAATTTAACGATTATTCAGCAACCCTAAATTGCAAGGTTTTTAAACGATATTTATCAAAAATATTGTAGTTTTCTTGGGAGAAAGAAGATAACCTATCCATGAGTTTACTCTGTCCTGTTTTTTACTATTAAGAACGATACAAGTAGATCTTAATCACCTTGCCTTACTTTTTATCAACTCTCTCTGCTTTCTTAAAATATAACCCACCATCTCATCCAATTCACTTCCTTCCATAAATAGGTGCTGTAGGTGTAAAAATATTTCATATTTAGATTTTTTATTTTCATCGGCTGAAATTCTTACAAGCTTATACCAATAACCCTTATTAGCAGTATCAAGAGTAGTAGAGATATAGATATGCTCCCCCAAACGAAATCTCTCTTTTGATGATGTAGCAACCTTAATTCCGCCGGCAGATATATTTTTAACAACTCCGGGGTCTATAGATTTAGATTCAGAAAAAAAGTTAGAAAACCTTTTTATTTTGCAATCAGCAGATATCTCAAGCCTGAAGAAATCTCTTCTCTGAACCTTTCTATAAGAGTTCTTTACATAAAGAATCTTCATTCTCATGCTTTCACTCTTACCTGTTGAAACCACAATACCCTCAAAGATATGAATCCCATCATCTTTTATAGATATAAAATCAAGTCTAGTATTGCTCCTAAATTTAATAGAACGACTAAAAGCTATAGGAAGATCTACATAAAAATAATCATCATCAACAACTTCATCGAGACGAACGGGAAGCTCTCTACCATCTCCACCTGACAACCTAACAAAAAACTTGTCTCTTATTTTAAGGCTACTTAGCTTCACTTTCACTCTCAAACTCTGCTTTACACTCAGGGCAATAGAATGTTGTTCCTGATTTTCTTACTTTTTCCATTAAGATAGGGCTCTTGCAGGAAGAGCAGGATCTGTTTACAGGTTTATCCCAAGAAACAAAATCACATTTTGGATAGTTGGAACAGCCATAAAATACCTTACCTCTCTTAGATCTTTTTTGGGTAATATCACCATCACATCCATCTTTTGGACACTTAACTCCAAGATCCTCTGTCTTGATATTTTTACACTTTGGATAATTGTTACAAGCTATAAATTTACCATATCTACCCATTTTGGTGACCATATCTCCACCACACTTTTCACACTTACCCACAACAGTAGATTCAACCTCTTTTTTCTCTCCCGAATCTCCATCTATTGAGTTTGTATATTTACATGTAGGAAAATTATTACAAGCTATAAACTTACCATTTCTACCCCATCTGTAAACGAGTTCACCTTCATTACAAAGAGGACAATTTTGACCCGTTTTTTCTATATTACTCTTCTTAATTTCTTTACTGTTCTCCAAAGCCTCTTTTAAAGATTCACTGAAAGGGTTGTAGAAATTATGAAGAACTCCAACCCATTTTTGATCACCAAACTCTATTTTATCAAGCTCACTTTCCATTTTTTTTGTAAACTCAACATTAAGTATTTCAGGAAAACTTTTTACAAGAATACTATTAACTAAAACACCCAATTCGGTAGAGAAAAGTTTTCTTTCCTTCTTCTCAATGTATTGCTGAGAAATAAGTCTATCAATAATGGTTGCGTAGGTGGAAGGCCTTCCTATACCATCCTCTTCCAATGTTTTTGTTAGGGAAGCTTCATTAAACCTTGCCGGAGGTTTTGTAAAGTGTTGGTCAGCAGCAAGATCTTTAAGATCCACTTTATCACCCTCACTAAAACCTTTCGGAATCATCTTATCCTCACCATCAGAAGCATCTTCTATGCTGTAAACTTTAAGAAAGCCATCAAAAACCATGACTCTGCCGGAGGTTCTAAAAGTAAACTCACCACCAACAGTATCAACAGATGTTTGGTTAAATTTAGCATCTGAGAACTGAGTTGCTAAAAATCTTTTATATATGAGATTATAGAGCTTTGATTGATCTTTGGTTAAATATTTAACAATTTTTTGAGGATCAAGAGTTATATCTGAAGGTCTAATAGCCTCATGTGCATCTTGAGTATTATTTGATTTACTCTTAAATTTTCTCACACTTTTATTTAGATAGTCATTAGGATAGTTTTCCGAAATATAGTCTCTTAAAGCCTTATTTGCATCATCTGAAATTCTTACAGAATCGGTTCTCATATAGGTAATAAGTCCCACAAATCCATCACTACCAAGCTCAACACCCTCATACAGTTGCTGTGCTATCTGCATAGTTTTTTTGGATGAAAACCCAAGTTTCTTAACACTCTCTTGAAGAAGAGTTGATGTTATAAAGGGTGGAGCAGGAGATTTTTTTACACTCTTTTTTGTTATTGATTTTATATGGAAACTTTCATTTAAGATCTTATTTTTTATATCAACAGCTTCAGCTTCTGAACCAATGTTAAAATCTTTACCATCTATCTTATGAAGAGAGGCTTGATATTCTCCATTACTATGTGTAAAAATAGAAGATAAACTCCAATACTCCTCCGGCTTGAAATCAGCTATCTCTTTATCTCTTTCGCATATAATCTTTAGAGCAACACTTTGAACTCTTCCAGCACTCAACCCACCTGTTATAGTTTTCCATAAGAAAGGGCTTACCTTATAACCAACAAGCCTATCCATTATCCTTCTAGCCTGCTGAGCATCAACGAGATTTTGATTAATCTCACCAATATTTTCAATCCCTCTTTTTATACCATTCTTTGTTATTTCATTAAATGTAACTCTAAATATATTCTTGTTATGCTTAACTATCTTATTTGCAATATGCCAACCAATAGCTTCCCCTTCACGATCAGGGTCAGTTGCAATTAGAATCTTATCACTTGTTTTAGCTGCTTTCTCAATTCTCTTTATTGTCTTTGCTGCCTGACCGTTGCTGAGAACCTTATACTTAGGTTTAAAATCATTTTCAATATCTACTCCAATCTCCTTTTCCGGAAGATCAACCAAATGACCATTACTAGCCATAACCTCATATGTTTTTCCTAAATATTTACCTACAGCCTTTACCTTACCGGGAGACTCAAGTATAACCAATGTTTTTCCCATATATCAACCTATATTAAATATTACTCGTTTGCACCATGACAGCTTTTATATTTTTTACCGCTTCCACAAGGACAAGGATCATTTCTTCCCACTCTCGGACCACTTCTTAAAGGTTCCCTTTTATTAACCTTTTCCTCTTTAACGCTATTTGTCTTTGCATTTTTCATCATCTTTTTATCATCAGCTTTTCTTTTCTCATCCTCTTCTACCTCTACCTTAAATTGAGCTTTGAAAATAATCTCCAAAGCCTCCTCATTTATGGTATAGATCATCTGTTTAAAGGATTCAAAACTCTGCTGTTTGTAAGTAATAAGAGGATCTTTTTGACTGTGAGCTACAAGACCCACACCTTTCATTAAATTCTCATTATCGTAGAGATGATCTTGCCAATTTTTATCAATGGTTCTAATAATTGCTATTTTGATGAGAATATTCATCATCTCCTCACCAATAACCTCAATCTTTTTAATAAACTTATCTTTGGCTCTTTCAACCAATAGATCTACAAGATCATTGTATGTTTTAATCTCAATTTCATCAAGATCAAAGCTTATAAAAAGAGACTTTGTTAAAGTGTCATTAATTCCATCAATATCCCAATTCTCAATAATATCAGTATTTCCGGTATGGGAGAATACAACCTCGTGTATATAATCTTGAATCATCTCAAAAACATCGTTTTCAAGCTTTTCGGTAGGATCAACCCCATACTCTTTTGCAAAAGGAACATCTTTACCCTCAAAAATAGCACCTTTAATAAGAGCTTTTCTTCTTCTATGATAGATAACATTTCTCTGCTTATTCATCACATCATCATATTCAAGAGTATGCTTTCTTGAAGCAAAATAGTGAGCCTCAACCCTTTTTTGGGATCTTTCAATAGATTTTGAGATCCACTTATGAGTAATAGCTTCACCCTCTTGATGACCAAACTTATCCATTACGGATGATATTTTTTCAGAACCAAAGATTCTCATTAAGTTATCTTCAAGAGAAACATAGAATATAGAACTTCCCGGATCTCCCTGCCTTCCGGCTCTACCTCTAAGCTGTCTGTCAATACGCCTTGAGTTGTGCCTTTCACAGCCAATGATAGCCAATCCTCCGTTTGACTTAACTTCATCTGTTAACTTAATATCTGTACCACGACCTGCCATATTGGTTGCAATGGTAACTCTTCCGGCCCTACCTGCTTCAGCAACAATATGAGCCTCTTTAGCATGATTTTTAGCATTTAAAAGTTGATGTTCAATACCTTTTGCTCTCAAATATCTTGAAAGAACCTCACTTACATCAACATCAGGAGTACCCACAAGTACAGGTCTTCCCTCATCAACAAGAGCTTTTATATTTTCTACAACAGCATCATACTTCTCTTTTTTAGTCTTATAGACCATATCCTCTTGATCATTTCTAGCAATAGGAACATTGGTAGGAACAACAGAAACAGGAAGTTTATATATATCATAAAACTCATTCTCTTCAGTGATAGCGGTACCTGTCATACCACTTAAATTTTTATAAAGCCTGAAATAGTTCTGATAAGTGATAGATGCTATTGTTTGGGTATCTTGACCCACAGCAACCCCCTCTTTAGCTTCAATACTTTGGTGCATTCCATCACTGAACCTACTATCAAGCTTTAAACGACCTGTACTTTGATCGACAATGATAACCTTACCATCCTGAACAACGTAATCAACATCTTTTTCAAATAAAGAGTAAGCTTTTAACAGTTGATGAAGTGTATGCAAAATATCACTCTTTTTGGAGTACTCATCATGAAGAGTTTGTTTTTTTATCTCTTTATCATTCTCGCTGATATCCATGCTATCAATATTTTGAAGCTCTATACCAAGATCCGGAAGAATAAACATATTCTCCTCTTCGGCAAACTTACTTAAAAGATCATGCCCTTTCTGACCCAAATCTACAGTATTTGATCTCTCATCAAGAGTGTAGTATAACCCTTCCAATACTTCATCAATTCTTTTCTCTCTCAAATAATCATTTTCAAGCTTCTGAATTGCAGTTTTTACTCCTGTTTTATTTAAAACCTTTGCCAATCTCTTATGTTTTGGTAACGCTTTAAAGGATTGAAGAAGTTTAAAATGACCCTCTTTTTCAGTTTCAGGATTCTCAATAAGCTTCTCACCTTCGCTAACAAGATGGTTTACAAATTTTGTTTGTTCCCTAACAAGAGTTGATACTGCAGGTTTAAACTCCTCAAATCTCTGCTTAGTATCTCTGGAAACAGCACCCGAAATAATTAAAGGAACTCTTGCTTCATCAATTAATATGGAATCAACCTCATCAATGAGACAAAAGTTCCAACCTCTCTGAACCATCTCATCAATATCATGAACCATATTGTCTCTCAAATAATCAAAACCAAACTCATGATTCACACCATAGGTTATATCTTTCTCATACTCACCTTTTCTAACATCATTACTTTTAACATCACTGTGTATCACACCAACTGAAAGGCCAAGAAGCTCATAAATAGGTGCCATCCAGTCTCTATCCCTTTTAGCCAAATAGTCGTTAACAGTAATAACATGAACACCTTTTCCAGTTAAACCATGAAGATATGTAGGAAATATTGCAACCAAGGTTTTACCTTCTCCGGTAGCCATCTCAGCTATTCTTCCTCTGGCAAGAAGAATTCCCCCCATAATTTGAACATCATAGGGAACCATTTTCCACTCCTGTTCCCTACCGTCAACTATCCAAGAGTTCCCACACATTTTAATACAAGCCTGTTTAACAAGACCAAATGCTTCGGGAATAATAGATTCTAAGCTCTCTCCATTTTTTATTCTATCTTTAAACTCTTGAGTTTTACTTAAAAAATCCTGCTCTTCAAAAGAGCTATACTCTTCACAATATTGATTTACTTTTGAAACAATAGGTTTAAGCTTCTTTACCTCTCTCTCCTGCTTTGTTCCAAAAATTTTATTTAAAAAAAAGTTTATCATATATTTCCCTAAACGATTTATTTACCTATTTACCAATAAATAATCTTTCACCTAAAAAATTATCCAATTCTGATTTTTTTATCTTCATATAAACACTTTCAAGATCATACTCAACCCTGAGAAACTGAAACTTATAAGTTTCAGTGTCAAAAATGGAAAAGCAAGCTTTTGAATTTCCATCTCTTGGTTGACCAACGGAACCTGAATTTATAATAAGTCTACCATCATGATTTCTAAAAACTTCACTTCTATGGGAATGACCAATAAAACAAATATCCTCGCTAAAACTAAGAAAATTTTCCTTTGCCGCTCCTAATGTTGTGAGATAGTTCCACTTAGAAGGATCTTTTGGTGTAGCATGTGTAAACAACATAGATTCCTTCTTTATCTGCAACGGTAAAGTTGAGAGATACTGGAGATTATCGTCTGAAAGCATCTTCCTTGTTACTTCCGTTGATTTTTTTGCATACTGATTAAAAAGAGCAGTACTTGTTTGACCCAAAACCGCACTATCATGATTTCCCATAACCACATTATTTGAAACAGATCTTATGATATCAATACACTCATTGGGATTAGGCCCGTAACCAACAATATCACCTAAACAGTATATCTTACTAACTTTCTCAGATTCAATCTTTTTTAATACAGCAAGTAAAGCTTCAAGATTTGAATGTATGTCAGATACTATTGCTATCTTCATTTTTCATATTGTGTAATAAATTATTCAATATACCATTAATAAAGTTTCCTGATTTTGGGGTACTGAATTTTTTAGATATATCAATGACCTCATTTATAGAAACCTTTGGAGGTATCTTAGGCATATATAAAATCTCAACAACAGCCAATCTTAAAAGAAGTTTATCCATAAGAGTAAGTCTGTTAAAATCCCAATTATCCAATCTGTTTAAAATCTCTTCATCAATAGATTTCTTGTTTGTGTTGTAGAATCCAATAAACTCTTTTACATATTCCAAGTTCTCATTAACTTTAACCAACTCCTCTTTTGTCAACTCGCCAAAAGAGATCTCCTCAACAGGAATATTTTCAGATATTTTATCTGCAAAAGAGTAAAAGTAATCTTTTTTCTTCTCTTCAATAAGGGTACTTAGACTCAAAGAAAGCTCCTCATCCATACCTGAAACTTTAAGAACTATTTTCTCTTCCTTATTTAGTCTCTCAAGTAAAATCTCATCGTAAGCCGAACTTAAAGTATCAACAATCTCATCCCAAGGGGTTTCAGTACAAGATTCTTCGAACCAACGCCAGTATTCAACCGGATCATTGTAAAAATCTTTGAGATCAAAATCATAGTACTCCATTGTATATATTATTGAAAGAACTACTTCTCTTGTTTTTCTTCTTGTAATCATCCCTACTATTCCTACACTTTACTTTTTATTATAAACTTTAATTTGCTCTCTCGCAATAAAATCCGCTTCATTATTTAACTCATTTTCTGAATGAGCTTTTACCCAATGCCACTCTATTTCATGTAAAAGAGAGAGTTCATAGAGCTTCTTCCACAACTCCATATTCTTTACCGGCTGATTGGAGCTGGTTTTCCAACCTCTTCTTATCCAATTTGATATCCAAGAGGTAATACCTTTTTTAACATACATAGAATCTGTATATATATTTATTTGACAACACTTTTTGAGGGCTTTGAGGGCTTCTATTACTGCTGTAAGCTCCATAACATTATTGGTTGTACTCTCTTTGTACCCTTTTACAACCTTTTTATGCTCTTTATAAAATAAAATAGAACACCAACCTCCCGGACCTGGATTATAGCTACATGCTCCATCTGTGTATATTTCAACTCTCTGCATTTCACCCCTTCCTTACACAAAGAAAGAAACTATATCATTTATTCCTAATAAGCAAAACATATTTTAATGTAAGTTTAAAGGAAAAATAATAAAAACCAAGTATAATTAAGACTAAATACAACTTATTTTAAAAGATCAGTTTTTCAATTTTAATTATTTATGACCTACTGAAAAAATCATAAGAAAATAAGTTACGGCAGAGCAGATCTAAGGGAGCGAAGCTAATTCTTTATTTTGTGCTTCTTTCTCATAAGAAAACTGCAAGGTTTCTGATAGATATCACTTAAAAAGCCTACAGTTTTATTTCAAGCATATCCATAAAAACTATTAAATATCCTATTTTACCCTTTTTCAGAAGATATTATTTATCATCAGTTTTTGAGATAGCTTAAAGTTATAAAAAACAAAAAGCTCTATAATTTCACACTTTCTATCTTTTAGAAATGGTTACTCAGAGACTAAATATTAAAACTGAAATCTACTCATCACCCAAAAACTTATTAGGTATAAGATAATTTTTTACATAATCCTCAACAGATTCCTCCAGAGATCTAAACCTTGCTTTGTTTCCATCTCCCGCCATATTTATTTTTTCGTTTGATGCACAGGTATAATACTGATACTTACCTTTAAGGTTTTCAGGCATATCTATATAGTTTATATTCTCACTTTTACCCATACTTTTAAATACCGCTTTAGCTAAATCATTCCAAGATCTAGGGGTTCCGGTACCTATGTTAAAAAGACCATTTATATTATGATTGCTCATAATATCAGCAACAATAGAAACAACATCTTTAACATAGACAAAATCTCTTTTAGAGTCTCCGTTAGGATATTTTTCAGAATCTTCAGATTTAAATAAACTTATATTTCCATTTTCCAAAACTTCATGATAGCTTTTAAAAATCTTACTACACATTGCACCCTTATGATACTCGTTAGGACCAAAAACATTGAAAAATTTTAGCCCCACAGATTTTTTAAACCCATCTCTCTTTTTTACATATCGATCAAAAAGATGTTTAGAGTAACCATACATATTTAAAGGTCTCAATTGATTGAGATTATCCTCATTATCATCAAAACCTCTCTCCCCATCTCCATAAGTAGCAGCAGAAGAAGCGTATAAAAATCTAATATCCCTTTTCATTGCATAATCATAAAGCTTTTTTGAATATTTATAGTTATTCTCCATAAGAAAAGAGCTATCCTTTTCGGTTGTAACAGAGCATGCCCCAAAATGTACTATTGTTGGAATATTAAAAGCTACTCTATCATTTTCAATCATGTTAATAAACTGATCTCTGCTGTAATAATCACAATAATTTAAAGCTCTAAGGTTTTTCCATTTTTCACTACTATCAAGATTATCAACAACTATAATCTTATCAAAACCTCTTCTGTTCAACTCCCAAACAAGTGCTGAACCTATAAATCCGGCTCCTCCGGTAATAACTATCATAACTACTCCTCTTCAACCGATTTTCCATTTCTTAACTTATATACTATTAGAGGTATAGAAAAAACAAATAACAATATGATGTACAATTTAAAGTTAACACCAGAGATTCCTTGTATACTGTTTTTACTATAGTTAATATCAAAAAGCATAGCCACTATAGTAGCAACAAAGAGAAATCCAAAGGTTGACCTTATGCTATTGCAACATTTTTTAAAATTCAAGTTTATCTCCTACCAGTACATCATTCTCTTCAAACCAACCTCTCTTCATTTCCAGTGCATAAATTGCAGGTTTTGACGAGATTACTTCATCAAGAGACAGAGGTTCCATATCTCTAATATCTACAATAATTCCCTCTCTGTCAATAAAAGCAATAGATAGAGGTATATATGTATCTTTCATCCAAAAATTGAGATAATCTGTTTTCTCAAAAATAAAGAGCATTCCACTATTTTTTGGAAGAGAATCAAGCTCCATTAAACCTCTGGCTCTCTTATAGTTATTATCTGCGATCTCAATATGTATCTCTTTCCCGTTTATAGTTAAAAGATCTTTCCACTCATAACCAAAACAAAGTGAAAATAAAATAGAAATTATTGTAAAATATTTTAACATATCTCAAATCCTCAAAATCTCTTTTCCATATTTTTTCTATATTTTTCCAACTTCTCCTCCCTACTCTTATTACTCTTTTTCACCTTGTATAATACAACTACAACAGATAAAACTACAGCTAAAAAAACAACAATATATTGAAAAAGGTTCATATCTCTCCTTTATATTTTTCCTGTTCACAATATAGTACAAGTTTTATACTATTAGAAAGTGTTAATTTAGTACATACTAAAAAAGTCATAAACAAGTCAAGATAAAGTAAATTTTAGTAGTGTAGCCTACAAGTTTAGGTAAACCCAGGTAAATTAATTTTAATCCCGAAATCATAACTTATGGTTTCTTTTATATTAACTGAGCTAGAAAATAAGTATTTATATAAATGTCATGTAATAAATAGAATATTCTATAAGTTTTTCTACTTTAAAGTTACCCAAATGTTATACTGTGTCGATAAATCTGGGAAAAGTTTATAGATTTTTAATCAATAAACTTTATTTGAGGAATTTTTTCTATAAATCCGTTTTCAAAACTCTTTTTATAAAAAAGATTAAGACCTTTTAACCTTTCACTGGTTAGATCATATTTTATAATATTTTCAAGATAATTAATATTAAAACTTGTTTTTTCATCATTATTCAAAAGAGTTGAAATATTATCTATATTTTTTAAATATTGATCTTTAAAATGATTAGGATCAACCTCTAAATCTTTTTTACAAACCCATAGAGCATAAACAAAGGGTAAACCTGTTATCCTGTTCCATAGCTCTCCAAGGTCATACTTATACTTTGAAGGATAATCTCTATTTTTAAGAGCATTATCGCCAATAAGTAGAACAGAATCGTAGATCCTTAAAAGTTTTTCCAGATTATTACCCTCCTCCTCATACTTTACCACCTTATTCATCTCTTTCATAATAATTTTAAGAAGAGTTATTGATGACCTTGTTGATCTGTCGTAACCTACGGTTTTAATATTTCCTATTTTGAGATTTGAAAAAAGCGTAATGGAGCAAACTTTTTTATCAGATCCAATACATAGATCTTTAATAATTGTATAATCTTTAAATCTTTTTGCATACTCAATTGATGAAACCAGAGCAATATCAAGAACGCCATCGTGGAGCATATCTGCAAGTTTTGAAGGTATATCATAAATAAGCTCAAACCCTTTAAGGTTCTTTGTTAAAGGATAAGCGTTTATAAAATTAACACAGCCAACTCTAATCATAAGCAAGCTCATTATAAACTGTATCTCTTCTCACAGCTTTTTTACCGCTCTCTCTTATAAGATGCAAAAGCTGATCTTCACCCATACCTTTACCTGATTGTGATCCGGCTGCATTACCAATCTTTTCTTCAAAAATGGTTCCGTCAATATCGTTTGCTCCATAGGAAAGTGCTATTTGAGAAAGTTCCGGAGTTGACATTACCCAATAACTCTTTATATGTTTAAAATTGTCCAAAAAAATCCTAGAAACAGCTATCTGCCTAAGATCCTCAATACCAGTTGTATAATATTTTTTACCAATATCATTGTTATAAGGCTGATAAGATAGAGGTATAAAACATTGAAAACCTCCCGTCTGATCTTGAATATCTCTTAGCTTCATAAGATGATCAACCCTCTCCTCTACAGTTTCAATATGACCGTAGAGCATTGTAGCATTGGTTTTGATTCCACATTGATGGGCTGTTTTATGGATTTCAAGCCACTTTTCACCACTTATTTTATCGGGACATATAATGTTTCTGGCTCTTTCACTAAAGATCTCAGCCCCTCCTCCAGGCATAGAATCAAGTCCTGCATTCATTAAAGAGGTAAGAACTTCTTCTATAGACAAAGAAAACTTCTTTGAAAAGTAATCTATCTCAACAGCAGTAAACCCCTTTATTTTAACACCCTCTACCGAAAGTTTAGCGTTATGAACAAGGTTTAAATAGTAATCAAAATTCAAATTTGGATTCAACCCTCCAACAATATGAATCTCATCAATAATATTATTTTGATATTTTTTTAATATTTTGGGAAGATTCTCAGTATCAATAGTATAACTATCACTATCCCCAATTTTTCTATAAAAAGAGCAAAATTTACATCTATTTTCACATATATTAGTATGATTAAGATGTAAATTTCTATTATAAAAAACTTTATCTCCATTCTTTTTATAGTTTATTTTTCCTGCTAAGGAACCCAAAAGGTTTATATCTTCTATTTTATAGAGGGTTACTCCGTCATCAAAATTTAGCCTGTAACCATTATTTATCTTTTTTACTATCTCTTCTATCATAATCTATATTCAAATAATTCTAAACTTATATCATTAAGTTCTAATTTTAAGAAATCATCTTAAAAAATCCAAATAGGATTAATACCAATTAGATCATTTAATAATAAAACTATCTAAAAATGGATATTAAAAATAAGATTTTTTATCATAACAGCCTAAATGGATCTGCCATAAAAAAAGAAAACAATCTCTATAAAAATATAAAAAAGAATGAATTACCAACTTAGTATTTGATAACAAAAGAACTCCATACAAAAATAATATTACAAAAGAAAAACCATATATAAAAACAGATAACCTAAATAGATTTGGAAACTTGATCCTAATAATAAAAAACATGGAGTGAAACAAATTGAAGAATATTGACTTTACCCTCTTCAGCATTTATATTTAATACTAACATTATGATTATTAATGAGGATTCAAAATTGGTTGATTTAAGGTCTCTTCTTGAAATTTTGGTTGATAAAAAAGGTAGCGATCTACACATATGTGCCGGTAGCCCTCCGGTTATGAGATTAGATGGATCTTTAATTAGGTTAAACTTCCCGCCACTTACACCAAAAGAAACAAAAGCTATTGCATACTCCGCTTTAAATGAATTCCAAAAGTCTATGTTTGAAAAAAATCTCTCAATAGACCTTTCTATAAGCATTAGAGGTCTTTCAAGATTTAGATTAAACATATACTACCAAAGAGGTGCAATATCTTGTGCATTCAGGACAATCCCTTATGATATTTTTACCTTTGAAGAAGCAGGATTACCCCCAGTGGCATCATCCTTATGTGAAAAGCCAAATGGAATTGTTTTAATAACAGGAGCAACCGGATCGGGGAAATCCTCAACGCTTGCTACTATGGTAGATAGAATAAATAGCGAACAACCTAAGCATATTTTGACTATTGAAGATCCTATTGAGTATTTGCATAAATCAAAAAAAGCTATTGTGAACCAAAGAGAACTTGGAATTGATTTTAAATCTTTCTCCGAAGCACTAAAATCAGCACTCAGACAAGACCCTGATGTTATACTTGTAGGAGAGATGAGAGATAAAGAAACAATTGAACTTGCCCTGTCTGCAGCAGAAACGGGACATTTAGTTTTTGCTACTCTTCATACAAGCTCTGCTTCAGGTACAATAACGAGAATTATTGATACTTTCCCTGAAATGGAACAGGAACAGGTTAGAACACAGCTTGGAATGATGCTCAGAGGGGTAATATGTCAAAAACTACTTCCAAAAATTGGAGGAGGAAGATGTTTGGCTTGTGAGGTACTTATTGGTACTCCTGCAATAAACTCCTTGATAAGAGAAAATAAAATACACCAGATAGAAAGTATGATACAAGTTAGCCAAAAGTATGGAATGATGACACTGAATCAGCATCTTACTCATCTGGTTAAGATTGGAAAGATTGATGTAACAACAGCAGTTCAAAGTTGTAACACATATATATCAGAACTGCTAGACCTCCTTAAAAGAGAGGGAATAAATTAAACATTCTAGGATAAGTTAGTAATGAATGGGGACAAAATATACAAATCTTCTATAATTATTATCGATGACGATGATGATTTAAGAGAAACTTTAGTTGATGTGCTGATGTTTGAGGGTTTTACCAATACGATTCAAGCAGAAGATGGTATAAAAGCTATTGAAATGATAAAAAACAAGCATATTGATCTCATAATTTGTGATCTTCAAATGCCGGAGATGGATGGAATTGAGACCATAAAGAGAATAAAAGAGATTCAACCAGATGCCAAATCTATGATTATAACAGGTTTCGGATCAATGGAACTTGCAATAAAAGCGTTCTCAGAAAGTAGAGTTGATGATTTTTTGTCCAAACCTATAGAAAATGATGAACTAACAGACAAGATTAAACAACATCTTATGGATAGAAAAAAGGTTGAAGATATTGGTTCTACCGACATGGTTAGAGGTGAGTTTGGAATGAATGACAACCTTTTTGGTCAATTCCTTGTAGATAACGGATATATATCTGAAGAGAATATGATTGAAGCTATTCAACACCAAAAATCAACAGGAAAAATGCTTGGACTAACCATTGTTGATATGGGTATTTTAGATGAAGATATCATGGTTAAAGCTCTATCTGAAAGCAAGGGTTATAAATTGGCATCAGATAAAGATTTTAACTCAATAAGTGAAGAGGCACTGTCTTTAATCCCTGAAGCTATGGCAAGGGAACATAATCTTATACCTTTATCTCTAGATGGCAATACTTTAAGTGTGGCAATGATAAACCCCGATGACTTACAAATAACAGACACATTAAAAATAGTCTCAAAGTCTACCATTGCACCTCTTATTTCTACGAGGAAAAGAATTAATGAAGCAATAGAAAAGTTTTATGCACAGTTCTCAAACTCAACAAAAGCATCATCTGTTCTTAGTGAGATATTTGGAAATGAAGATGAAGATTTGAACATATCTGAAATAGCTGAAACGGTGGAAGAGAGCGAAGATGATCCTGACAGTGCTCCTATTGTTAAACTTGTAAGCAGTGTTTTACAAAAAGCCGTTTTGGATGGAACATCAGATATTCACATTGAACCGGAAGAGGGATTTCTAAAGATAAGATTTAGAAAAGACGGTAAATTATATTTCCCAAACGGCTATGAAAAACTCCCTAAAAAACTCCACTCACCAATGGTTGCAAGAATCAAAGTTTTAACCGGAACAATGAAGCTTGATATTAGGAAAAGGCCTCAAGATGGTAAAATAAGAATGATTATGGGTAAAAATAAGGTTGATTTTAGGGTTGCTTCATTGCCAACAATTTGGGGTGAAAAAGTTGTTTTAAGGATTTTAGATGCTTCTCAAAATGATAGAACTATAGAAGAAATCTTTAACAATAATGAAAATTATGTTGAAAGATTTAAAAGAAATATTAAGCGTAGAGATGGAATGGTCTTGGTTACCGGTCCTACCGGATCAGGTAAAACTCAAACACTAGCAGCAGCCGTAAATCATATAAAAAATGTTGATATAAACGTTATTACTATTGAGGATCCTGTAGAGATTACAAATCCGGGTGTAAGTCAGGTACAGATTGATGACAAGCAAGGGCTAACATTTGCTTCAACTATGAGGCAGGTTTTAAGACAAGACCCTGATGTTATACTTGTTGGAGAGATGAGGGATTATGAAACAGCACACACAGGCTGTGAGGCTGCTCTTACCGGTCACCTCGTATTTAGTACTCTCCACACTAATGATGCTCCGTCAACTATAACAAGATTTTCTGAAATGGGTATAAAACCATATTTAACCGGAACTGTAGTTCACTTAATTGTTGCCCAAAGACTTGCAAGAAGAATATGTAAAGTTTGCAAGGTTGAACACAAGTACGATATTAAAGATCTTAAGGCTATAGGTTTATCTGATGAAGAAATTGATAACGGAGTATTTTACAAAGGTGAAGGATGTCCTAACTGTAAAAATACAGGACAATCAGGTCGTGTGGCAATTGTAGAACTTTTAGAGATGAACGATAAAATTAGAGAAGTTGTTATGAAAGATGCAACAGCTCAAGAGATTGGAGAGATTGCTCACAAAGAGGGAACATACTTCTCACTTGAAGAGGATGCAAAAAAGAAATTTATAGAAGGAACTATAGATCTTTTAGAAGCTAGAAAATATATATACTTTAAAGAAGTCAATGATTAAGTGAGGTATTAATTATGAGTAAATATAAGTATGTTGCAATAAATATTTCTTCAGGAAAAGAACTGTCGGGAGAGATTACTGCAAGTAATCAGAGTGATGTTTTACTCAAACTTCAAGCCCTTGGTCTAAAGCCTAAATCAATTTCTGTTATCAAGAGTAATAAATCTTCAAAAAACAGCTCCTTATTTGATAGGGCTAATGAGTGGATACTTTCACTTCAAAATAGTGTGCCCCAAAAAGATGTGGTATTTTTCACTCGTCAAATGGCAACATTCTTAAACGCCGGTGTATCTCTTCCAAAATCAATAAAAAACATATCCAGTGCTCAAAAAAATTTAATATTTAAAAGAATTTTGGACGAGATGTGTGATGACCTAAACTCAGGTATTGACTTTTCTGAGGCTTTGGCAAAACATCCGGCTGTATTTGATCAAATGTATGTAAGCTTAGTAGAAGCAGGAGAGGCTACCGGTAATTTAGATGATGCTCTTAAATCTCTTGCAGATTATATGGAAAAATCAGCAAAAATGTCTCAAGCAATAAAATCAGCTATGATGTATCCTAAATTCGTTCTTATATTTACTGCAATAATTGTTTTTATTATTTTATGGAAAGTAATCCCTATCTTCCAAGACTTATATGGATCTATGGGGGGAACTCTTCCTGCTCCTACAAGAGCACTAATATTTATGTCGGAAATTATTCAAAATAACTTCTTTACTATTATTGGAATTATTATACTATTCTTTATTGTTAAAAAATATGCTTTCAAAACTAAGGCTGTTAATGATGTTTGGGATAAGTTTGTTATAAATGTTCCAACTTTTGGAGTGATGAACAGGCAGATTATTATCGGTCGTATAACAAGTACTCTCTCACTCCTTTTAAAATCAGGTACATCCATGATAAAATCAATGGAGATATCAGCAAAAGTTGCCAACAATAATGAATATTTTGTTGCCCTCAAGAAAGCTATGAATGATGTAAAGAATGGTATAGATCTTTCTGCTGCGGTAAAAAAAACAAATCAATTTGAAGATTTAGTTGTACAACTTATTGAAACGGGGGAGGAAACAGCTAGGATTGATGAGTTGATGAAAAAAATATCCGACTATTACGAAGAGGAAGTTAGTGTAAAAATTAAAGGTTTTGCATCTCTTATTGAGCCTCTTTTAATAGTAATTATGGGTGTTGTAATTGGTGGTATTGTTGTTGGTATTTATCTTCCAATTATTACTATGGGTGATGTTATGACCCACTAATTGTTTATCCTTTTCAGAGAAAGATTAAATAAGGGAGCTATTAAAGAGAGAGTTTTTGCTCTCTCTTTTTGATTAAATCCTAAACTTTTAAAAATATTTAATCATATTTGTTTAGGTAATTAGATCTTTGATTTTTATATTGAATGAAAAGATTTTAAGTAAAAGCAATATTTATTAAAAAATCTTAAGTTTAAATTTTATAAGAAGTATTAAAAATGAGATATTTTATAATAATATTTTTACTTTCAACAATATTAAGGTCGGAATTAAGCGACTCGGTTATTGCTCCCTCTCTATCCTTCATTATTCCGGGAGGTGGTCAATTTTACAACAAGCAGTATATTAGGGGATCTATATACTCAGGTATTGAGCTAGCTTTCTTTTATGGTATATACTATTCGGTTGATAAGGTAAACTACTACAGAGATCAGAAAAGTAATTTATCTCACGAAGATCCTCTTTATCAAGAAAAAAAACAGTTCTATAAAAGAAGAATAAAAAGATATAGGCGAGAAAGAAATAATTATACATGGCTTACGGTTGCAACCGTTTTACTTTCTGCCGGAGATGCTTTTGTAACTACAAAATTTAAAGAGTTCTACAAAAGAGCAGGAGATGGTAAAGGTATTGATATAAAAACTAGTTATAACGGTATAGCTCTTATCTATAACTTTAATTAGATTTATGATAAAGATATATCTGGAACTTTGCTAAAAATGGGAGGAGTATTAGAGAAGTTACTCTCTAAATTGATAAACCAACTAGATTAAAAGTAATCAATACTGCTAATACTACTTGACAGCTCTCTATTTACATTAATGTTTAGGTAAATAGATGATATTATCAAAACTAAAAATTCAACAAACAAAAGTATAGAAAATAAAAGATTAGGATACTCTAAAACCATTCCATTTATATAGTTTATATACTCTATAAAAACATATATTTTATAAATATTGAGAGATAAAATAAAAATTATTATAAAAAGTATTGAAATAATAGTAGAACTTAATTTAAACTTTTCTCTTAATATATTAGAGAAGTATATAAAAATTAAAGAACTCCCAATAAAAATATAACTAAAAATAGTATATATAAGAAATGGTACATCTATATATGCATGTATATTTGTTAGATAGAACAACAAAGGCAAAACAGATACAGAATAAACAGCTATCCTTAAAATGGTATATGTAAGGATACCAGAAAGATAGTAATATAAACATTTTCTATTTGTTTTTAACAGAAAAATATATCTTTTCTCTCTGTTTATAGTTCTAAAAAGATAAATAGCAGGGGTAAGTAATATAAAAAATGAAGAGATGGCTATTATTCTACTTAAAATATTCACAGATTCAATAATTGAGACAGCACCTTTAAAAACATTCAAAAAAGCACCTAAAACAAAGAAAGAAGCTATTTCAATTACAAATATTAATAAATCTTTTTTAAAAAAAGATTTAATAGATCTAATTAAAGATGTTTTAAAAAATAGACCCACTATTTCACGCCCCTCCTCATAAAAACTAATATTAATTTTTTAGATAAAAGAGTAATTTAATCTCTAAACAGACTTACTAAGTGTATTACTGCTGTTTAAAATATATAAATCATCAGATAACCCACTATAGTCTCCTAAACCATAGGTTGCTATAAGTATCATTGCTCCACTTTCCTTTAAAGATTCAACTATTTTTTTAAAAGGAAGATATAGATCACACGAAAAGTATAGTAGTGGCTCAAACATAACAATTACAGAATCTCTTATAATAACACTATTAAACAACCTTGTAAGATTTATAACAAGCGGTGTTAGGTTTTCTCTCTCCAACTTTAAATATCTGTTAAACTCAAAAAAAGATTCAAACCAAGACAAACGAGAGCTTATGACATTTTTATCAACACCTCTAAATTTACCCTTATAATTAATATAATCTTTAATAGTTAAATATGGAGGATCAGGATAATTAACTGAATAGAAGCCAACCTTCTTTTTACGACTCGAAATTAAAAAATCTGAACTATTTAACAATATTTCTCCCTTTTTATGGGGTATAATTCCTGAAATTGTTAGAAGAAGAAGATCAATATCAGATTTTTGATCCGCTTTAATAATAGAAATACTGCCTTTATGTAGATCTAAATTACCAAAATCAAGTTCTCTTTTATTGTGGGATATAACTAAATCTCTAAGTTGTAACATAACGACCTAAATATATTTTACTCTATAAGAAAATAACTTTATTTATTAAGTAAAAAGTTCTCCTAATCTCCATACTTATATCTGTTTAGAATTCTTCTATCCCTTTTTGTGGGTCTTCCTTTTCCTCTCATCTCTTTCAAATTTTTCTTATCCTGCTCTTCAATAATCTTCATTAGTTCAGACTTTTCTTTACTAACTTTAATCTCTTTTTCAATCTCCTCATACATCTCTCTGGCAATCTCAGCACTAACAGATTTTAAAGATAGCGATAAAACTTTATAATCATGATAAGTATTATCTCTTTTTACAGTAATAAGATCTCCCCTCTTTATCATTTTTGAAGGTTTAACTCTCTCATGATTAACCTTTACATGACCTTTTGCAACGTATTCAGCAGCTTTTTCTCTCTGTTTATAAAATCTTGTTATCTTTAGCCACTTATCCAATCTCATAGTATCAAGATCTGACACAAAAACTCCAAATATCATAATTAAACTATCAATTATCAACCATACAATATAGTTAGATATAATAAATTATCCAAAAACAGTAAAAAAAACATTCTTTATATGATCAATATTATCATCCTTAATCATATAATGGGTAACAAACCTAATTTTATGCTTACCTACGGAAAATGAAAAAATCCCATTTTCAGAAAGAGTTTTAACAACATCTTCGGCTAACCTTTCCTCAGTATCTATGTAGAAAATATTGGTTTTAACAAGATCAAGATCCACAGAAAATCCGTTAATACTATCTACAAATTTGGCAATCTCTAAAGCTCTTCTATTATCATCTACAATAATCTTAGATATTTTCTTTAAGGAAACAATACCTGGTGCTGCAATCACACCCGCTTGTCTCATACCCCCTCCAAGAACCTTTCTTACCCTTCTTGCCTTTGTTATAAACTCCTTACTCCCTACCAAAAGAGATCCTATAGGGGAACCAAGACCTTTTGAGAGACAGATCATTCCACTATCAACAAATTTAAAAACTTGATTCAAATCAACATTTAAATATGATATAGCGTTAAATATTCTCGCACCATCTAAGTGTATATTTAAACCTTTACTCTTTGCAAGCTTGTACACTCTTTCCATATATGAAAGCTCAAGAGGAGATCCGTTACATCTGTTATGGGTTGATTCCAAGCAGATTAGTTTAGTTTCGGGAAAGTGGATATTTTCATCTCTTAAGCTATTTTCTATATCATCAATATCTATTGTTCCATCTTCATAATTCTTTAACGGCTTTGGAATAAGAGATGCTATAGATGATATACCACCCTGTTCATAGTAGTAGATATGAGATTGATCCCCTAAAACAACCTCACTCCCCCTATTACAATGAACCATAAGAGCTATTAGATTTCCCATTGTTCCTGAACTAACCAAGAGAGCAGACTCTTTACCTGTCATCTCTGATATAAGATTTTCAAGCTCTATAACACTCTTATCTTCACGAAAAACATCATCACCAAGTTTGGCATTAACTATAGCTTTTTTCATCTCATCTGTAGGAAGAGTAAAGGTATCACTTCTTAAATCTGTTATCATTTTATTACTCCAATATTGTTAGAACCTCTCAATATAAAAGAATAAAACCTCCATTTTCGGAGGTTTTATACAAAAATCAAATATCATAAACTTATGATTAACGCTTAGGAGTTGCTTTACTCTCAATCTGTCTATAATCTCTAATCTCATGCTCATTTATAATATTGTCCCAGTTAAAGAATAGAAGATTTGTGTCTTTTGTTTTCCACATATTTCTAACAAGTTGAGAAGGAACATCAGCAGGAAGATCAAGTTCTTGAACCCCTTTTTGTAAATAACCTGCATACTCAATATCATCTACAACAATACCAAAGAAAAGATCAGAGCTTGAATGACCGTACATAATATGACCAAGATTAAGTACAACAACTCTTGTGTCATCATTAATTTTCAACTCCTCTCCCATCTCAGCATGAAGATTAATAACAGGTATTCTTCCGCCTCTTACCTGTACTTGGTGTTTCATCATTCCTGTTCCTTGAGGATACTCTGTAAGCATCTCTTGATTAATCTTCATAACCTCTATAACAGAGTTCATGCTTTCAGCCCAGTAGATACCACAGATATTAAGTACAAGGTTAGCCAAAGGCTCTTTGAATGATCTGTCAGGATTGGTCATTGTAAGATTTTTTCTGAAAGTAGAAGGTTCTAAAATATTTTGGATAGACTCTCCGATCTTTCTAAGCTCATCTGAAAGAATATGTGCTTTACTATTATTAACTCTCTTAGCTTCCAAAAGAGCGTTGATACCTAGCAACCTTAAAAGAGAACCAATATTTTCCATTTGAGGCTCAACATCTTCTATAGCTTGATCTTCAAACTTAATCTTACCTAAAATATCTCTTTCAATTGCAATAGAAAATTTTGTAGCCTCGTTTGCAATAGCTTTCACACCCCTGCCAAAAGGTCCTGCTTCAGTAGATGCAAGGTGAAGTTGTAAAACTATATTGTTCATCATATTTACAATATTTTCCAATTTCCACGCTTTTTTTTCAAGAATAGATGCACTCATCTTTTATCCCCTTCTATATTTTCTAATTTTAAAACACTCTCTAGGTTTTCCTATGCTAATATATATAGAATAAGGAGTAATTACAAAATAAATATTGAAATTGATTGTTAATTTTGAATAAATATTGGTATATTTAAGTGTTAGTAATTTAAAAATTGGAACAATAGTATAAGAATAAGTTTAAGGATCTAACTTTATGAAGACTATTTTTATAGTTTTATCTCTTTTTAACTGTTTATATTCCCAGATAATAATTAATGAAATTATGTTTAATCCTAATGGAAATGAATATCATACGGAATTTGTAGAGATATATAATAAAGGTAATAATCCCATTGATTTAACAAATTTTACTATAGGAGACCAGGACGAGCAGGATAATATTTTACCTTATAATGAAAATTTCACAAACATACTACCTCCAATGAGTTATGGAATTATACTTGATTCTTCATACGAGGAAAACTCAACATATTATGAAGATCTTATACCTACAGGAGTCTGCAGATTTGTTATAGATGACGGATCTTTTGGTAAGTATGGATTTTCCAACAGCGTTGAAGAAACTGTTATTTTAAAAGACAACAATAGCAATACTATAGATGAGGTAACTTACACAATTGATCAAAATCCGGGTTTTAGTGATGAGCGAATAATGATAGATCAAAACCTGTGGAGTAACTCTCTTTATGAAAGAGGAACGCCGGGTTTTAGAAATTCATCAACTCCGCTTGATAGAGATCTTATGATTAAACCTATAGATAATCTAATTTATCTTGATGGAGAGGCTGGCTTTACTGTTTCTATTGAAAATAGAGGAGTTTCTGCTATAGAACAATTTACTCTCACTGTAAAATTGGGATCAGAAGTTTTATACAGCGTAGACAACAGTTCTCCTTTAGCTCCAAATAGTGTAGTTGATTTTGAAATAGACCAACTTAATTTAGATTATGGATACAATAAACTATCACTTATTCTTGAATGCGAAGATGATCTAAACCTTTCAAATAATCAAATCAATGTTGAAACTTTTAGAAAGTTTGGGAAAAGTAGCATAGTTTTGAATGAGTTTATGAAATCTCCAAGTGAAAACAGTTGTGAGTGGATAGAAATATACAACCTCTCTAACAATAGTTTTAATATAAAGTATTTATCTGTGGGAGATTTAACATCTCAAGTTGTAGTTAAAGACTCAGTAGAGTTAGAACCCAATGATTACTTTGTCTTTGCTAAAGATTCTTCAATAATATCCTTTTATGGAGAGATTGAAAATATCATTATATCGAAACAATTCCCTGCTCTATCATCAGATGACAACCTAATTATTAAAGACCCGGAAAATGTAGTATTGGATAGCTTTTACTATAAGAATATTTGGAATGAAGAGTATGATAGATCTATTGAAAAAATAAACCCTAAGTTACAATCTCAAAGTAGTTCCTCTTGGGCAGTTTCAATAGAGAAAGGAACCCCATCTAAAAGAAACTCTGTTTATACGGAGATTGGTAATAATAGCAGTAAAAACAGTCTCAAACTAAAATCAAAAGTTATTACTCCAAATGGAGATGGGAAGAAAGATAATTTTATTATTGAGTATAATTTTGAAAAACCTTTTATAAATCTTTCAATTGACATTTTCAATATTAAGGGGCAGAAGATCCATACACTCTGTAAAGAGAGCTATCAAAATAGTAGTGGAACATATATATGGAATTGCAAAAGAAAAAACAGAAAACTTAAATTGGGATCCTATCTAGCTTTCATAAAGGTGAAATCAGGAGATTTTGAAAAAGATTATAAAAAACCTTTCTATATTGGAAAAAAATAGTTACTACTTTGGGTTATTCCCTATCTTTCTTTATTTTATTAACTCTTATAGGAGGGAACTTTTTGGTATCACTTTCTCCCATATTAGAACTCCAACTTAAACTTTTTACAACTGATCTCTTTCCTATATTTGTGAAAACAATCACTCCTGAGTATTGAGATCCTGCATTAACTCTTCTTCTAAGCATAACATTAGAGTATTTTTTATAAGCATTTCTATCAACCTTATGAATATTCCCCCTTGAATCTATCAACTCAAATTTTTCAGGATCAACAATCCTGTATCCACTTTCTCTGTTATCATAATAGTTAACATTAATAATAAGATCCCCACCATTTAGCCTTACACTTTCTATATCAAAACCTATACTTTTTTTTCTTTCTTTAAGAAACAGCCTATTGGAAATAACCTTATTCCTTAAAGAGGATATCTTCCTTTTATTAAATTTCAGTTCCTCAGCATCTTCAAGATATTTTTCAACCTTATCTAGAAGATAATTATCTCCGCTATCCAACCATAATTTAAAGTTTTTTTCTGCATCTCTATAGTAGATTTTTGCCGCTTCAACATCTACAGATTTAAGTATCTCTTCACCTTCAAGATAACCAAGAGCAATGGATCTTTTTATAAGTTCAACACCTTTGGAAGTAAAAAAGGAACTTTGAAAGTTGCTTCCATTTTTACCCTTTTTTATATAAGCCTCTCCAATAATAGATAGATTTTTTGCATAAGTAAAATTTATCAGAGAATCATTATCCAAAGAGTAGATCATACCTTTATCAAGCATTCTCATTGCCTCTTCAACCCTGCCCATATCTACTTTCTCCTTGGCTTTCAGAAAATAGAGAGTAATAATATCTTTCCTAACCTCCTTATCTTCATAGTTATCCTCAAGTTGCTGCTTAGCCAGTTTTAAAGCAGTATCACAATCCCCTTTATCCATATAAGTTTTATAATTATCATTACAAGATATAATTATAAATAAAAAAGCTAATAACAAATATTTAAACACCAAGATCTCCATATTTTTTCTCACCCTATAAAGATAGTAAATTTACCGTTTATAGGCTATTGAAAATTTTCAAACTATAATATTTGAAAAATATATCTATTTAAGATATGATGAACTATTATTTTTGAATTTCATCTTTTATTAACTATTTTATTACTAAACAAGTAAATTTTATGTGAAAGTTAGTGTTATGAAAGATCTTTTTGCGTTCAGATATCTGTTCAAAGGTGGAGGCTTCCTTTTAAAAAACAAGACTCTCTTCAAATATATCTTTTTGCAGATTATTACCGGGGTGATCCTATTTTCTCTATTTTTTGTTCTAGCCACAACACATGGAGGAGGGATCTACGATAAATACTTCATATATCTAAAAAATGATCCAAGTATTTGGTACAATATTCTCTACTACTTGGTGATGCCATTTTTTTTCTTAATTCTCTTTGGATTAGGAACGTATCTTACTTTTCTTGTAACTCAACTTGTGGTTTCACCAATAAATACACTATTAGCACAAAAAACGGCAAAATTATACAGAGGTTTTGATATTGAGGATAGTGGATCTTTCTTTAAAGGTTTGTTAAAAGATATTAGATATGAAATTGTTAAGTTTATTATCTTTTCACTTGTTTATATACTTCTCTTCTCTCTTATAATAATACCTGTTATTGGAGGAGTTCTATTTATTGTACTTTCAACAATCTTCACAATATTTTCACTCTCTTTTGAGTTTATTGAAATCTCTATGGATAGAGAAAAAACTAGTGTAAGACACAGAATCTCACTTTTACTAAAGAGACCATTTATGACTTTTAGTTATGGAGGTGGAATCTTTATTCTATTCGCTCTACCAATAATAGGTATAATATTCTACCCAATTGCCGTAATTGGAGCTACATTACTCTACGAGGATAGGATATCCTCAGAAAATATTAATAAAAATAGTAGAAAAGAAATAAGTTAAATACTAACAGATATATACTGATTCTAAATATTTAGATCAGTATGAAACATTTCTATTTATACCTAGTATCATACTCATTAATGCGAATTGAAGATAAAATTTTGAAGGTTGCACAGATAAAAACAGTTAATAAAAGATAAATAATTGTAATAGTTTCCATAACAGCTGTTATCTAAATCTTTTAGAGAAGTAGGAGAAGAGATGGGAAAGTTAAATATTGTAGCTATCATAGGGAGACCTAACATTGGCAAATCAACTTTATTTAATAGAATAACTAAAACCAAAACATCTATTGTTTCTGATCAAAGTGGGGTTACCAGAGATAGAATATATAGAAATGTTGATTGGAACAGTAGAAGATTTACTTTAGTTGATACAGGCGGGATGGTTCCTGATAGTGGTGATTATTTTGAAGAAAGAATTAGAGATCAAGCACAGATTGCAGTTGATGAAGCGGATTCTATCATTTTTTTAATGGATGTTAAAACAGGGATTACAACAATAGATCATGATATTGCGAAATTCCTTAAAAGGTCTAACAAGAAGATAACCCTTGTTATAAATAAAGTGGATGATGAAAGATGGGAAAATGATTCTTACGAGTTTTATAGCTTAGGACTTGGAGACCCCATACCTATCTCTGCTATGAATGGCAGGAACATTGGTAATATGTTAGATATTGTTACAGAAGATTTTAAAACATTCGATTACAATGATGAAGTTGAAGAGGAGGAGGATGACGGAAAGTTAAAAATAGCCGTACTCGGAAGACCCAATGCCGGTAAATCTTCATTAGTCAATGCTTTTCTAAATCAAGATAAGATGATTGTATCAGATATACCCGGAACTACCAGAGACTCCGTAGATTCCTTTATGAGATATAAGAAAAAAGAGGTTGTATTAATTGATACCGCAGGTTTAAGAAGAAAAACCAAGGTTAAGGATGATTTAGAATTCTACTCCACAGTTAGAACATTAAAAGCAATTGACAGGTGTGATGTTGCAATACTAATGGTTGATGTCGAGATAGGTTTAACTACTCAAGATATTACAATCATTCAAGAAATAATATCTCAGCTAAAAGGTATTATTATTGCCGTAAACAAATGGGATACAGTTGAAGATAAACACTCCAAAATAGTTAAGGAGTATGAAGAAGCTTTAAGATATCACATTGAATGGATAAAATATGTTCCTATAAAATTTATATCAGTATTAGAAAAACAAAGATTGTATAAACTTTTAGATCTTGCTATTGATATTAAAGATGAAAGAAGCAAAAAAATTCCTACAAATGTTTTAATGGACTATTTTGTTCCTATAATTAGGAAAACACCTCCAGCTTCAATAATGGGTAGATTTGTTAAAATTACATTTATTTCTCAGGTTGCCGTAAACCCTCCTGTATTTGTTTTCTTTTGCAACTATCCGGAAGCTCTTAAAGATAATTACAAAAAATTTCTTGAAAGAAAACTTAGAGAAAAATTTAATTTCCAAGGCTTGCCTTTAAAAATTAAATTTAAAAGTAAGTATTCGGAGCAGGAGAAATAGAGTTTAATTAAAGTTAAATTATTAATTTTACAATTATTTAAGGAGAGAATTATGTTACGAGTAGCGTTAACCCTTGTTTTTGTTGTATTCTCTTTCAGTTTCGGGAAAAATCCTGTAGCTGTTTTTAATACAACAAAAGGTGTAATAAAGGTTGAATTATGGCCGGAAATAGCACCAAAAACTGTTGAAAATTTTATTGGCTTGGCTGAAGGAACAAAGGAGTTTAAAGATCCAAAGAGTGGAAAAATGGTAAAAAGACCATTTTATGACGGGCTTATCTTTCACAGAGTTATTCCAAACTTTATGATTCAAAGTGGTTGCCCTCTTGGTACAGGAACTGGAGGTCCGGGATACCAGTTTAAAGATGAGTTTTTAAAAGATAAAAAAGGAAACCTTTTAGCCAAAAATGATTACGGCTGTATCTCTATGGCAAATGCAGGTCCTAATACAAATGGATCTCAATTCTTCATTATTACTAAAGAAGGAGGAACTCCTTGGCTTAATGGAAAACATTCCGTTTTTGGCAAAGTTATTGAGGGTATGGATGTTGCCTTAGAAATCCAAAATGTAAAGAGAAACAGAAGAGATAAACCTCTTGAGCCTGTAGTTATAAAGACTCTAAAAATTGTTAGGTAAAAAATATGAAAATCATCAATGTAATGGTAATGTTTTTACTCCTATTTATATTTTCTTGTAGTAAAGAGAACAGCAAAAAGGAAACAAAAACAGAAACAAAGAGTAATGAGGAAAAAATGAGCAAAGAAAACCCTATAGCTGTAATGAAAACAAATCATGGTATAATCAAGATAGAGTTATGGCCGGAAATAGCACCAAAAACAGTAGAAAACTTTATTGGTTTAGCTGAAGGAACAAAAGAGTTTACAGATCCAAAAAGTGGAAAAAAAACAAAGAGACCATTTTATGATGGACTTATTTTCCATAGAGTTATTAATGACTTTATGATTCAAGGAGGTTGTCCTCTTGGTACAGGAACCGGAGGTCCGGGATATCAGTTTGAGGATGAAACTATTGTCAAAGGTAGTGAAAAGGTTTTAAAAGGAGAAATTAAAAGTGAGTCTGATGCCTTTAAAGTCTATCAACAAATGATTATGCCTTACCTTTCTAAGAATAGTGATAATGATGAAATAAATGATATTGTAGCTGAGTGCCAAGCCACAAACAGTGGTAAACCTATAATGAAACATACTGTTGAGTATTTCAAAGAGCAAACAGGAAGTAACTTTGATATTATTTCAGATGGTAAAGTAAGAGCTAAGAATGATCTTGGTTGTATATCTATGGCAAATTCAGGTCCTAATACAAACGGATCTCAATTCTTTATTATTACAAAAGAGGGCGGTACTCCTTGGCTTGATGGAAAACACACTGTTTTTGGTAAAGTTATTGAAGGTTTAGATGTTGCACTAGAGATTCAAAAAGTTAAAACAGGTCCCAATGACAGACCTATTCAAGATGTCGTTATTGAATCTGTTACTATTGAAAAATAGTATCAAGAATATTTTCATATAATTTAAGAGGGGGTAATATTACCCCTTCTTAATTATAAAAAATATGATCTAACTCTCTATATTATACAGATGTTTGTTATAAAAATAACGATTAAAATCTATTTTTAGAAAAATGCCTCAAAAAAATAAAATTGTTTAAGAAAACAACAAACAATCACACTAATCTCATATTACACATAATAGATTTCATTTGAACACAAAAACCCTTAAAAACATATCCTTAAATGATCAATAAACTAAATAAAAATAATCAAAATTAACTATTGACAGATTTTGAATAGATTGATAGGTTCTATGCCAGTATTACTGAGTATCTTTTTTATATCAAAAAAAGATAGTTTTTATGACAAAAAACAGGGTAATATTGATGGGGCTGTTTTATAGTGTTAAAAATTGAGATTGAGACTTAGTTTTAATACTAATCATTTTTATACTAGGATTAAAATCTCAATATAAGGATTATATTTACAGCGTTTAGGTTCATTTTAAAATTTATTAGAAAAGAGAATGGAGTAAAAGTATGAAACATTTTAAGTACTCGTTGTTCCTTGGTTTTACTATTTTTGCAATAATGTTTGGTGCCGGAAATATTATCCTTCCTCCCATTGTAGGATATATTGCAGGAGATAAATACTTTGTTGGCATTATTGCTTTTATTACCACAAGTGCAGGATTTGCGGCTTTGGGTGTTTGGTCTATGGCTCTTCAAAAAAATAACTTTTTGGATATTACCAAAAAGATCCACCCAAAAACTCACCTTTACCTATTAAGTATGGTAGTTTTAATTTTAGGACCTCTCTTTGCTGCTCCTAGAACTTCAATAATAACAGGAGAGTTGTTTGTTTATGAGATTTTTGGAAGTAGTATTCTAGTTACTATTATTAGTTCCTTTATATTTTTCTTGATAACAGCTTTGGTACTACTTAGTAAGACAAATCTTGTTGATGTTATAGGAAAGTATTTAACACCGGCTTTAATTATTCTTTTACTTGTAATTATTGGTGGCTCTCTCATTGTAGATACAACATTTGTAGAATCTAGTATAACATCTACCGATTCTTTTGTAAATGGACTAAAAACCGGATACTTTACTGTTGATGCTCTAGGATATGTTATTATTGCAACTATAAGCATTAAAACAATTTTAAGAGAAACAACAATGAAGCATAATGACAAATTTAGAGTTTTAAATAGGAGTGTATTTATTGCACTATTCCTAATCTCTTTAGTATATCTTGGATTAGGCTACATGGGGGCTACTACTACATATGTGGCAAATGGCGTTGAACCTAGTGGTACAGATATATTAAGACATAATATATTCGCTATCTTTGGTAAATTTGGAAATATAATCTTTGGATTAAGTGTTGCACTGGCTTGTTTAACAACATCTATAGGATTGATAGTTAACGCTTCTAATTTCTTTGCAGTAAATACAAATACAGATCAAGATAAGTGGGTAATAGCATTCTCTATTATCTCATTTGTAATATCTCTATTCCCTCTTGGAAATATAACATCGTTTATAGGACCTGTACTTCTAATGTTAGTACCTCCTTCTATGTGTGTTGCTTTCTTGGGATACGTTAACAGAAAAATAAGAAGAAGAAGAACTTTGGTTGTTCCATTTGCTGTTAGTGTTATTATGGGTTTTTTAACTATGCTTGCAGAGTTTATACCTCAAGTAAAAAGTGTGGTTTCTACACTGCCTTGGGGTGAGTATGGTTTCTCATGGATTCCTGTAACTATAGCTGCTATTATCCTGATGATGGCTTATGAGATTTATACTGAAAATACATCTGTATATGAAGAGTACACAGAGGAGTATAAATCGTTAAAAGCAACAGATTAACAATTCTAAATATGTAAAAAAAGCCCCTAAATTGGGGCTTTTTTATTATCTACTTTGAAATTCTCTCAAATAGACCATAAATATTACCATCAAAATCTTGGATAAGGGAATGCCATCCTATGTTAGGGATCTCTGATTTAGGAAGTTTAATAATAAGCTTCTCCTCTTCAACTTTTTTAAGTACCTCATCAATAGAATCAACAGTAATATTAACTATTGGAGAGTACCCTGTTTGGATAGAATCAAGCTCAATCAGACCTATTCCTGCACCTTTTTCCGGTTGATAAGTTAGATATTTATCACTCCACTTCTCAAACTTCCAACCAAAAATATTCTCTAGGTATGCACTTGTTTTTTTAACATCGGTTGTTTTCCACTCAACCCACTCAATTATATTTGGCATAAAACCTCCAAAATTTATATTTAAATATCTCTATAAATAATGAACCCTAACATTGATACTAAACTTATGATTGATAAAATAGAAGATAAAAAAATCAATAATCAAAACAGAATAGTATTACACCTCTTTGGCGTATAACAATTAATACTCATATTCCTCAATTAATGCAATTATTTTCTTCATATCTTCCGGAATATCACACTCAAATGATATATCTTTACCTGTAATAGGATGAACAAGGTCAAGTTTTCTGGCATGGAGTGCTTGCCTGTTTATTATGGAAAGCATTTCTCCCAACCTTTTCTCCTGATTCTTTGGTAGATTTAAAACTCTTAAATTTTCACCTCCATAGTAAGGATCTCCAAAAAGAGGATGTCCTATATGCTTCATATGTGTTCTAATTTGATGAGTTCTACCTGTCTCTAAAAGAAATTTAACAATAGAAAACTTGTTGTACTCCTTAATAACCTCATAGTTGGTAATAGCTCTCTTACCCTCAAACTCCGAAGGAATCATAACTCTTCTATCCCTCTGCCATCTTGTTAAAAGAGTATCTACCCTACCCCTCTTCTCCTTAAATTTACCCATACAGATCCCCAAATACTCTCTTCGAGCTGTCTTCTTTGCAAATTGATCTGCCAACGGTTGATGAACAAGATCAGATTTAGCAACAACCATTAATCCTGTTGTATCTTTATCCAATCTATGAACAATACCGGGTCTAAGTTCTCCATTTACACTAGAAAGCTGATCTTTAAAATGGTACATAAGAGCATTTACTAAAGTTCCGTTTTTTACACTTAAAGTTGGGTGAACTACCAACCCTGCTTGTTTATTAATTATAGCTAAATAGTTATCCTGAAACATAAAATCAATGGGTATATTTTCAGCCTCAATATTTATTTTTTCAGCTCTGGGAATCTTTATCTTAATCCTGTCACCGGGATTTATTTTATAGTTTGATTTAATATTTTTATCATTAACGGTAACCATATTCAAATCAATGAGAGTTTGAATCTTATTTCTACTTATCCTCTTAACCTGACTAAATATATGTTTATCTATTCTAACCTTCTCTTTATTGGGTTCAACAACTAAATCTACCTCCTCTATGAGGGGAAATTTAAGTGGATCATACATAGGATCTCCTAAAACATTTAAGCATAAAATTATATTAAACCATTTATAAAATAGTAATTTTTACAGGATAAATAAAACTGCTCTATATTCAAATCTACTTTATCAAAACCATCCTATTAACAGCTATGGTTTCACCTTTTGATCTTACTACGGAAAAATAGGTACCCGTTGCCAAAGATTTACCGTCAAAATTAAAACTATGAGTGCCCCTATTTAACTCTCCCTTATAAAGAGAAGTAACCTTTTGACCAAAATTATTATAGATATCCAACGAAATATTTAAATCTTTTTCAAGATCAAGATTTATAGTGGTACTCGGATTAAAAGGGTTTGGATAGTTTGAGATTAAGTTTACACTGCTTAAAAGATTCTCATCTATTGATGATAGCATTGGAGCAATAAATACTCTTACATAAAATGTTCCCACCCAGCTACTTTCAATCTCATTTAAGTGTTTCCACTCAAGTGTTTCATCATAATTGGGATTTGGATTATTTGGAAGATAATTTTCTAGAATAAGATTACCATAAAGATGATCGTTAGGATCATTTGCATTAACATCTCTGGCAACATAGTTTGCTGAAGAGCTTATTACTACAGCATAGGAACTGTCTGGAGGGATCAAAAAATCTGATTCAATATCAACTAAAGCAGTATCACCCATAGAAAAGCTATCAAAACTTCCTTGAAGATCACCATAAACTCCCGGATAGTAGATACTATCATTTTTAAGCTTTGTAACTCTCCACTCTAAGCTTGATTCTCCATACTTTGCCAGTGTCTCTATCTTCTCAACCTTTACATACAAACTATCATTATGGAGTATAATTCCATATTTCCAATCGTGATATCCACAGCCAACGGCATTATCAACACTATAGTTACTTCCATATTGTTGCCAACTCGGCTGTGTATTGATCCATTTGGTAGATCTATATATACCTCTAGATTCTATATTTTCGTAAACATTGTAGTAAGAAGTTATTTTAAACTTATACTCCGATGATATTATAGGTGTTTGATTAAGTATATAAACGGTACTATCAGGTTTGTTGATTGTAGCTTTTATTTTATACTCATCTGTTTGTTCATCATACAGGTAAATTTTATAACCCTTTAAGTTTGATCTATAGTTATAAACTGTTTTAAAAGCTGTTATATCTCCTCTTCTCGTAACTAAATATTTTTTTCCACTATTTTGAGGAGGTTCCCACTCTAGCCTGATCCTATTGATCCCAAAATCATTAATAACATTAAATGATGAAACTCCTAAAAAACCAAGAGAATCAAAAACATTGTATTTAACACCATCAAAATTTTCTAAATACTCTTTATAGATTAACTTTTTTTCAGAACTTATAATAATAAAAAGAGGATAGTTCTGATCTTCCGAAAAGCTTGAAAATATACTTCCCAAATTTGGATCTATAGAGAGAAGAAAATCCAATCTATCATCTGTTTTATCTCTCCAACCTTCTCCATTTAGATCTTCGGGCGTATTAATATTTTTAACATAGGATACCATTCTTATATTTTTAGGAGATTTGTTAAAAACCGGATATATGGAATCATTAAAACTAAGAGAAATATTATAGGAAAGATCCTCCTCAGAGTTACAAAAAAGTATCATAAGGTTTTCGCCGCTAGCCGTTATCTCATCATAGTTTATAGATTCAATATCACCCGATACTTTATAAGCATCAAATTGAAGATCTATATCTACACTATCCCCTAGTTCATAGACTCCAAAGAGTGAATTTATAGCAATAAGCAGTATAAGTATATTTCTCATTATCTTTCCCTTTTCTATTAAGTGAAAACAATATAAATAATTAAAAAGAGGGAATCTATCATTAATTTAAAAAAGTTTGGATAAAATTTATAGAGCAAAAAATACCCCCTTTTAAATTAAATTAGAAATAGCATATCCAAAATATTTTTGAGAAAAACCTGATTAAAAAGATATAGATATAACTTTATTATTGGCATAAGGCAATAAATTTTATATTTTATATTTATGTTTTACATAGTACTTATTTTAAAGGAGTATTTATGGGAAGTAAACCTGCAGGTTGTAGTAGACCTGATAGCGGACCTTTGAAAATAGAGTCTGCTGTAAAAAATAATCAATCATTACCAAACCCAGAAAAGGAGATTAAAATGATTAGAGTAGGAAAAGAAGCTCCTGACTTTAAAGCTCCAGCTTTCCATAACGGAGAGTTTACGGAAGTTAAGTTGTCAGATTATAAAGGAAAATGGGTAGTACTTTGTTTCTATCCGGGAGATTTCACATTTGTTTGAGCTACAGAAGTGTCTGCAGTTGCAGCTCGTTACAAAGATTTCCAAGACCTTGGAGTTGAAGTTCTTTCAATAAGTGTTGACAGTATGTTTGTTCACAAAGTATGGAACGATAAAGAACTATCAAAAATGGTAGGTAGCGGAATTCCATTCCCTATGCTTTCTGACGGTGGTGGTAAAATTGGTGAAATTTATGGTGTTTATGATGAAGGTATAGGAGTAAACACTAGAGGAAGATTCCTTATTGACCCTGATGGTATTGTTCAAGGATTTGAGGTATTAACTCCTCCAGTTGGAAGAAATGTAGAGGAAACTCTTAGACAACTTAAAGCTTTCCAACATGTTAGAAAAGCAGGTGGAGCAGAAGCAACTCCTTCAGGATGGAAACCTGGCAAGAAAACATTAAAACCTGGTGTAAACCTAGTTGGTAAAGTTTGGGAAGAGTGGAAAACTGAAGAAGCTTTTGACTAAAATATCCAAAAATCTAAAAAAAAAGGTCTCTAAAATTAGAGACCTTTTTTTATAATATATACTTATATAAAGTTGCATCCTATTTATGGATAGGAGAATCAATAGCATCAAACCCCGCTTCCATAAACACCTCGGATATTGTAGGATGAGCATGAACAGTATTTGCAATATCATAAACAGTTGATTCAAGCTGCATATAAGCTGAGGCTTCCGATATCATATCTGTGGCATTGTGAGAGATTATTTGAACACCAAGTACCTCGCCATATTTCTTATCGGAGATAATTCTTATAGCACCATCACTGGTTCCCTCTGTAAGAGCTTTTCCGTTTGCAGCTAAAGAGAACTCATTAATCTTATAATCAAGATTAAGATCTTTAACCTGCTGTTCAGTTTTACCAATTTGAGCCATTTCAGGAGTTGTATACATATTCATAGGATACTTTTCCATATTTAGCTCTTCATTAACACCATTTATACGATTAACAACAAAAAGTCCTTGAGCAGAAGCTATGTGAGCATAATAACTCTTACCATTCATATCTCCAATTGCATATATAGAATCATAAGGAGTTTTACAGTTCTCATCTGTTGAGATAAAATCATCCTCTACCTTAAGATTTATAGAAGATTTAGGAATAATAGCTTCTCTCCTCTGGGTGTTTAAAACCATATCACAACTTACAGTCTTATCACCTATAACTAAAGAGTTATCTTCATACCTAATTGTAGAAAGATCTTTGTGATAGATAAGCTCAATTTTATCTTTCTTTAATACTTTTAACATAAATGATGAAAGAAATTCATCAGCTCTTGGCATTATCTTATCTGCAGGAGCTACTAAAGTTACAGTTTTACCTATATGTCTAAAGAGTTGAGCCATCTCAATAGCAAGAGGAGTCTCTCCAAATACAACTATATTTTCAGGAATATCATCTTTTCCAAAAAGATCCTTAATCTCTACAACAACATCTTTAGGGATATTTTCAGGAACGGGCTTAGGAGAAGCTCCTGTTGCCAAAATTATATTCTTAGATTCAATTGTTCTATTGTTTACACTAACCTTATGCTCATCTAAAATTTCAGCTTCACCTGTTATTATCTCAACATTATTTTTTTTCAGAAGAAACCCAATTCCGGTAGTAAGCTTTTTAACAATACCTGAAGCTCTCTTAGCTGCTTTTGCCCAATCAAATCCTACACTCTTTTTATCAATACCCGTAATACCAAACTTCTTAGAATCATCTTTTATTCTTTTAAAAAGTTTTGCACTCTCAAGCATTGATTTTGAGGGTATACACCCCCAATTTAAGCACATACCACCAACATTCTCTTTTTCAATAATTGCAGTTTTTAAACCTAATTGTCCGGCTCTAATAGCGGATACATATCCGGCAGGTCCTGCACCAATAATTACTATATCATAATCCATTATATTACCTCGAGTTTATTAATCCATTATTAAAGCTACAGGAGATCCAAGATATTCCATTATCTGATTTAGAAATCTTGTTACATCTCCACCATCAACAATTCTATGATCTACAGAAAGTGATAGCGGTAGTACAGAACCAACCTTCATCTCATCATCCTTAACAACAGGTTTCTTCAGTAGTTTTCCCACTCCCAGAATACCGGCTTGAGGATAGTTAATTACCGGAACAGCATGGATTCCACCAATGGCACCATAGTTTGTTATAGTGAAAGTTCCATCTGCCATATCCTCCATAGTAAGCTTCTTATCTCTAGATTTTTCAGCAAGTTCCATAACTTTTTGAGCAAGTTCAAAGATAGAAAGTTTATCAACATCCTTTATAACCGGAACTACAAGCCCGTGCTCAGTATCTACTGCTATACCTATGTTGTAGTAGTTTTTATACATCATCTGACCCTTTTCAAGATCCATACTGCTATTTAAAGATCTAAACTTTTTTAGAGAAAGAGCGGTAGCTTTTAAGATAAAAGGCATATATGAAAGCTTTACACCTTTCTCTTTAAACTTCTCTTTAAACTGAGTTCTTACAGCTATAAGATCACTTATCTCAACCTCATCAAATACTGTCATATGAGCAGCTTTATGCTTTGATTCCACCATATTTTTAGCAATGGCTTTTCTGATTTGAGTAAGTGGCTCAATATCAACTAGATTACCGGTAGGTTGCGAAGCAGTAGAAGTTTGAACACTTATTTGAGGAGATGAAGATCCATTTTTAGAAAACTCTAAAATATCCTTCTTTGTTACCCTTCCCATTGGTCCTGAGCCTTTAACCTCATTTATATCTATATGAAGATCTTTTGCATAAGCCCTCGCAACAGGAGTTGCCAAACTTTTTCTTCTAACATCTTTTTTCTTATCAACTTCACCTTCCGGTGCCCCTTCATCACTTGCAGGAAGATATGCTCCACTACCGGCAACCTCTAGAGTTCCAACAACGCCTGCAGCTTCACCCTCATCAATAGGTTCTGTTGTAGTTCCTGATTCTTCAGAAGCTTCAGACTCTTCACCCTCTACCTCAATCTCAACAAGAGCATCACCAACATTAATGGTTTCACCCTCTTTACCAAAAACTTTTGCAATAACACCATTTTTAGGTGACGGTATATCTGTAGCTACCTTATCGGTCTCCATATTACAAAGAGGATCACCTACTTCAACTTTTTGACCTTTTTTGACAAACCATTGATTGATTGTACCTTCATCTAAACCTTCACCAATATCTGGAAATTTAAATATATATCTCATTAGAACCTCACCGTTTTTTCAATTTCATAAAAGATCTTATCAGGAGTTTGCATATAGAAGTGTTCACCCTGTGGAAGAGGTGTAATCACATCAAATGCTGAAACCCTCTTAGGTGGAGCTTCTAGGTAAAGGAAAGCTTCCTCGTTCACTATAGAGATAAGCTCAGCTCCGGTACCATATGTGGTATTATCCTCTGTAACAACAACAACTCTACCAGTCTTTTTAACAGATTCAACAATTGTCTCTTTATCAATTGGGTAGATTGATCTAAGATCTATAAGTTCGGCAGAGATACCCGCTTCTTTAGCCATAACTAAGGCTTTCTGCACCTCTCTAATCATAGCTCCAAAAGCTATTACGGTAACATCATCACCTTTGGTTAATACTTTTGCCTTACCTAGAGGGATATTGTACTTCTCTTCCGGAACCTCTTGCTTGATTGCTCTATATATACGCTTTGGTTCAAAAAACATAACAGGATCGTCAGATTCTATTGCTGAAATAAGCATCCCTTTTGCATCGTATGGAGTAGAAGGTACAATAACCTTTAATCCCGGAATGTGACCAAATATTGCTTCCATACTTTCACTATGATGCTCAAGAGCATTAATACCACCGCCGTAAGGCATACGGATAACCATACCCATTTTAAATTGACCTCTAGATCTATTGTGCATTCTTGCAACATGACAAATAATTTGGTTAAATGCAGGATAAACAAATCCTGAAAACTGCATCTCAATAACAGGTTTAAGACCGGCAGCAGCCATACCAACAGCTGTACCAACAATACCGGACTCTGCTAAAGGAGAATCCCAAACTCTCTTTACTCCATACTTTTTTTGAAGGCCTTCGGTTACACGAAAAACACCACCCTCAACACCAACATCTTCACCAAATACCACAATATCTTTATCTTCAGCCATCTTGACATCAATCGCATCAGTGATAGCATTTACCATATTCATAACTTTCATATATTAATCCACTTTCAATTAAACTTAAAATTTACGGTTTCGAGATAAATCTATTTTTTACCTCTGGATTCTCTCCATTTGAGAAATTTTTCATACTCAGCTTTCTGATCTAAGATATTTTGAGGAATATCTGTGAAGATGTATTTGAAAACATCGTCAAAATTGCATCCCTTATCCTTTTCAGCTTCACGAAAGATTCTATCAACCTCTTTCTTGTACTGAGCATTAATCTCCTCCTCTTTCTCATCTGACCATAAACCTTTATCAATCAAATAAGCTTTCAGCCTTTTTACAGGATCCTTCTCTTCCCACTCGCTCTCCTCCTCTTTTGTCCTGTACTTTGTAGGATCATCGGATGTAGTGTGAGGACCTTTCCTATAAGTCAAAGCTTCAATCAAAATAGGACCTTCACCCTTTAGAGAAGCCTCTTTAGCTTCATCTATAGCTTTATACATTGCAAAAAAATCGTTACCATCAACTTTGATACCTTTTATTCCATAAGCCTCTGACTTCACAGCTATATTTTTTGAAGCTGTTTGAACACTGAATGGAACAGATATAGCATATTGATTATTCTGAACAATGAAGATAACAGGAGCTTTCCATACTCCGGCAAAATTTAGAGCTTCATGAAAATCTCCCTCGGAAGTTCCACCATCCCCAACAAAAGCGTAGACTAAATTTTTCTCATCCTTATACTGCATAGCATAGCCTAAGCCCGCTGCATGAACAAGTTGAGACGCAATAGGGACAGATATAGGAAGAACCCTATTTGCACCCTTAAACCTCGAACCCTCTTCATTACCCATATAGTATAGGAAGATCTCTTTTAAAGAAACACCTTTGGAAAGATAAACACCGAGCTCTCTAAAAGCAGGTACTAACCAATCTTCATTAGTAATATGAGCGGAAGTTGCAGAGTGGATACCTTCTTGACCATAATTTGGCGGATAGGTGTAGATTCTACCTTGCCTTTGGTAAGAAACTATCATAAGGTCAGCCATTCTCTCAAATAACATATCTTTGTAGGCTTTTAATACAACCTCATCATCAACCTTTGGGAAAAACTCCTCATTTATAACCTTACCATCGTTATCCATAACTTGGAAAAGGGCATCTTCAATTGGTTTGTATTTTTCAAATACACTATTCATTAATAACCTCATCTATTTAATATCTATAAATTAATTTTGACTAAAATTCTTATTAAAGCCCACTTATTATAAATTTGGCAGAAAGATTTAATCTCCAATATATTAAGAATTAATTAAAATTTCCAATATGATTCTAATCATTATATAGCAGTATTAAGACTTAGTATCAATTTGTTGAAATAGAAACTCTTTTGTAGCATACCTAAAGAATAGTAACCACGATTCAAATTAAAAATATTTTCTTAACTAAAAACTACTTAAAAAGAGAGAAATTAAATTCTTTTTTTTGAGATCTCTTCTATTACATAAACTGTATAGTTTTTATATCACAATATGTAAAAACATTGTATTTTAAAGACACATGCTAATTTATTAAATCAAAAAAAGCTTGCCTTTTCCACAGGTTCTACTCTCCCCTCCTCTTAATCAACTCCAAAGCAAAATCAAGAGCCTTTTTTGAAGGTACTTCATAATCAGGAATTGTTCCGTGAGTATCTTCATCTGTTGTACCATATTGATAGAACTTTTTGAATGAAACATAATACCAAAGATCTGTATTTGGAAGTTTTTCACTAATTATATCCCCAAAACAAACGGCTAAACCACCTGTCTCTTCACCTATAATTGTTCCCATTTTAAAATATTTAAATGCCCAAGTAAAACCAGCAGCTGAAGAAAATGTATAATGACTTTGGAGGAGATAAATATTTCCATTAAATCTCAATGGATTCTCTCTTAACTCTATAAGATTCTTTGAGGAGTAAGTTTTAGTACCCTTATTTCTAACTTTAACTATTGTTTTACTAAATTGTCTAAATGGAACTTTTGAAATATATTGAAAAAACTCATCTCCAAGTTGTGAGTTCCCTCCCCCATTATTTCTAACATCAATAATTAAATTTTTTATGTTTAGTTTTTTTATTTCAGTAAAAGTTGAGTCTAAAAAAAGTTTAAATTTATTTAAGTTATTAAATCGCCTAAAATCAATAGTTGCAATACTATTAAGTGTGTCTATTTCCAAAGTATAAAAAACTTTATTGTTTACTCTTTTAAGGTTCTTAGTTTTCTCAAACCTTTTTTTAAAAGATATACCTTTTAACGTTTTTTCATATATACTATCTTCGTAAATATATTTTATTTTAAACTCTCTATCTCTAAATAAAGAATAAAGCAGATATGTAAATCTATAGCTTAAAACTTCAAATTTAAAAAAAGTTCTTTCTCCTTGTGCTTGAAGTAACATTTTATTAACAATCTTTTTACTCTCAACATCGTTAATACTAACTATCTTGGAGTTTAAAGGGATATTTTCTTTTGTATAATTTTTAGTAATAACTATTGAAGAATCTCTATTTTTTATCTCTATTTCAAATGGAAACATTAGTATACTGTTTTTATCAAAATTACTTATCTTTTTTAAATGACCAAAGGGAACTCCCATGCTTGTATGACCATCTTTAAGCTTTACAACTAAAGGATTTACTAATAGGTAAAAATCCAAAATATCAGTTGTATCACTAATGGATTTTTTAATTTTTAAAATCTCCTCTTTTAGATCCTCTTCACTAATATTAGCAAAAATATTAGGATGGATCTCCTCTATACTCTTAAAGAGAATATCAACATCCTCTTTTAGTTTATCTGCATGATCCATTGTAGCTTTATTCACAATATTCTTATTACTACAATTAAGAATAAACAGCATTCCTACAATACTAATAAAAACAAGAATAGAACTTTTTATCTTTAACATAAATCACCTTCTTTATAACTAACTATTGGAACTCTATTATATAGTACTAAAATATGGAGCTTTAATCAATTATTAAATTTAATAGATAAGAGTATCCCTACGGTAGAGACGAAAGATAGGGTACAGAGTTTAAAAAACTTACTCCTCAGGAGTTTCAAAAGATGATTTAGATGATAAGATCGATAAACTATTTTTATCATTAGGTTATGAAATGAAAGAAGGGCAACTTGGAAATGGATCTTATGTAAAAGGGAATAGAACCTTAAGGATAATATTGGGATCATTTGCAAAGTATTTCAAATTTAATATTATTACTACCTTAAATTCAGATGAGGTTAGACTGGAAGTTAAAAAAGCCACTTCTGGAATGATCGGTGGTATTATTGGAGTTGGTCAAGTAAAAAAAAGAGTTTAAACAATTAGCACAACTACTCGAGACAATATAAATGACCAATACTATTTTGTATAAATAGGATTAGAAGGATAGACTCTCTGCCTATCCTTGAGATTGCCCTAAAAACTCAGACTTTCGAGAAGCGAGTAGTACAAGGAATTGATTTTTTTATGGGATTGAGCTTAGAGTTACTAGGCGATTTGAGCAGAGTAAACCGATGACGCAGTAATGCGAAGTTTATCGGAAGTCTGAGGGTAGATTTGTATCTACCCTGAGATTGCCCTTATATTCTATTATACCCTATTATTAACAGCATCCTCAAAAGAACGCCATATAAGGGTTGCACATTTAACCCTCATAGGATACTCTTTAACACCTTCAAAAATCTTTAGTTTTCCAAGCTCATTTCTACATAGATCTTTATCATACTCATCATCCTCAGCAGTAAGAAGATTTATAAAATTATCCTTAAACTTACTCGCCTCAGCTATAGTTTTGTTCTTTATAGTAGTAGTCAAAAGAGATGCACTGGATTTAGAGATTGCACAACCAACACCCGTAAAACCTACCTCTAAAATCTTGTCATCTTCAATCTTTAGATATATCTCATAATCATCCCCACATAGAGGATTTTTCCCTCTTGAATAGTGGGTAAACTTATCAAGTTTACCAAAATTCTTTGGAGATTTATTATGTTCTAGAATCATATCTTGATATAGCCTATTATCCATACCCATATTTTTATCCTTTATAGTTTATATTAGTCATACAACTTGAGTTAAATATAAAACAAATTTTGAGTTCACACATCATCTTACAATTAATGAGTAAGCAATGAAAAGTTTGATTCAATGTAAATGGTTTTAATCACAAATATTTCTATTACCTAAAAAACCTACCAATCAGAGCTTTGAGAAACGAGCAGTACAAGGAATTGATTTTTTATGCGATCCATAGCCTAGTAAACCTAGGTGATTTGAGTATAAAAAAATGAGGACGCAGAAATACGAAGTTTATCGAAAGTCTGATTACATCATTATCTCTTTTACTTTGTGCAAACCACAAACAAATCTATCAATATCATAGTAAGTATTGGCAAAAGATATGGAAATCCTTGCTGTTGCAGGAACCTCCAAAACCTCCATAAGAGGTTGTGCACAATGATGACCTACCCTTATACAAACCCTCTCTTGATCCATAATAGTCCCTATATCGTGAGGATGAACACCATCTATAGTAAATGAGACTAAGGATGCTCTCTTTTCAGGATCTCCTACAATCTTTACAAACCCCAGTTCTCTAATTTTTTCTAAAGTATATTCAAGAAGATCATCCTCTATTTTCCCAATAATATCAAAACCGATATCCTTTATAAATTGAAGAGCTTCTCCAAGCCCAATTATTTCAGCAATAGGTGGAGTTCCGGCTTCAAACTTCTCTGGAATAGGAGCAAATGTAGAATCTCTAAAGCTAACAAACTCAATCATTGATCCACCTGTTTGATATGGTGGCATAGCCTCCAAAAACTCCTTTTTTCCATAGAGTACCCCAATACCTGTTGGCCCATACATCTTATGTCCTGAGAAGAGCATAAAATCTATATTCATCTTCTGAACATCAATAGGGATATGGGATATTGATTGAGCTGCATCTAAAACCATTATTGCATTGTGTTTTTTAGCAATAGCTGAAATTTTTTCAATAGGGTTTACACAACCAATAACATTTGATATATGTATCACAGAAACAAGAGCAGTTCGCTCATCTATAAGTGTAGCATATTTATGAAGATCAAGCTCCCCATTTTTAGTTATAGGGATAACTCTTATCTCTATATTTTTCTCTTTAGAAATTGTTTGCCAAGGGAGAATATTCGCATGATGCTCCATCTGTGTAAGAACAATATTATCGCCCTCTTTAATAAAAGATCTCGAAAGTGAGTAAGCTAAAAGGTTAAAACCCTCTGTTGTTCCTTTTGTAAAGATTATCTGCTCTTTACTCTCAGCATTAATAAAATCTTTAAACCTTCTTCTAATCCTGTTTACATTTTCTGTAGCTCTATATGACAGGTCATAAACCCCTCTGTGAACTGTAGCGTTCTCACTTCTATAAAACCTTGAAATTCTATCTATAACTCTATCGGGTTTTGGCGATGTTGCAGCATTATCAAGATAGATGATAGGATCATTCTCCTTTAATCCATTTAGCAAAGAGAACTCTCTTCTAATTATATCGTGATTCATAACTACTCCTACCAATTGCTTATTTTATTTTCAATATAGTTTGTATATTTCTCTTTAACAGAGTTTATAGGAATCTTATCTAAAACCTCTCCAGCAAATCCATTTATAAGAATAGATCTTGCAAGATTTTCATTAAATCCTCTACTTTTTAGATAGTGGATTTTTTCAATATCCAACTCCCCATTATTTGATCCGTGATTACAAACTACATCATCATTATAGATTTTAAGTTGAGGTCTTGCATAAGCTTTAGCATCATCTGAAAGGATAAGATTTCCATTCATCTGATCTGATTCTGTTCCTGAACTACCTTTAAACACATGAACTAAACCATCAAAACTTGTTTTAGATCTTCCCAAAAGGATATTTTTGAAAAGTTGTTTTCCTGTACAATTTTTACTCTTATGCTCAATTCTAACAAGATTGTGGGATTCCATACCATCTTCACAGAAAGAGAGACCATAGAGGGAGTATGAACTATCCTCATCATTAAATCTTATAGTTACATCATTTCTGCTGTATTTTGACACTGAATTTAGTAAAAATCCATTAAACTCACTTCTGTTACCAAGTTCTACAACAGAGTTGATCAACCTTATAGACCCCTTATCACTTGCTCCATCAAATATAAGATTGCACTTTCCTCCATCCTCAATATCGATAAGTAGACTCAAATTTAAAAACTCTCTACTTAAATTGTTATGGAGAAGAATAGTAAGATCTGATCCTTTTTTAATCTTGAAAACAACTAGAGAGTCCATCTCCATATCCATAAAAAACTCTAAGGTTTCACTCTTTTTATAGATATCGAAGATATATAAGTTTTCAGAACTTGTTATGTTGTAACTATTAAAAGGGTTGTTTGTATTGCTATGGATCTTAGAGTGTATAGATTCTAAATCCTCACTACTAACTTGACCACCTTTTTTACACTCTAAACCAAAATCTCTAAAGTTTCCATTTTTAAAACTTATATGCTTTTTATCTACATCTTGATCTTTATCTATATTTATAACTATTGGGCTAAACTTACTAATATCAGAGTATCTCCACTCCTCAGATCTCCTAGTTGGAAACTTATCCTTAAAACTACCGCTGATATCTCTAGCAGTTTTACTCCTATCCAAAAGTTTTGGATCACTATATTTATCTATTAAATTTAACATTATTACCTCTTTTAAAAAGACTACCTATCAACTTTGTACTTCTAGATTTAATTAAATTTTTTGTTGCTAATCTTCCAATTATAAGATCTGCTATTAAAATCTAACTCGCCTTGAACTACTCGTTTTTTTTAAGTCCTAACTTTTCAACAATACCTTTTAAATAACTAATCAATAATTTTCTACTTTATACTATCGTAACCACTCTCCTCCAACTCAAGAGCGAGGAATTTATCGCCAGATTTAATTATTTTACCACCACTCAAAACATGAATATGATCTGGGACAATAAAATTTAGTAGTCTTTGGTAATGGGTAATAAGAAGAAAGCTATTTTCACTATTTTTCAATCTATTAACAGCAGATGCTACTATCTTTAAGGCATCTATATCCAATCCAGAATCAACCTCATCAAGAATAGATAACTTTGGTTCTAATACAGCCATTTGAAGCATCTCATTTCTCTTTTTTTCCCCACCGGAAAACCCATGATTTACTGCCCTTTCCAAATACTCCTTATCCATACTAACAATAGATAGCTTCTCCTCTAAATACTCATCAAAATCATAAGGATCTAAAAGCTCTTTACCCAAGTATTTCATCTTTGCGTTATATGCCATACGAAGAAATGATCCGTTATTAACCCCTGGTATCTCGACAGGGTATTGGAATGAAAGAAAGATGCCTTCATTTGCTCTAGTATCTACATCCATATCTATAATTGATTTTCCCTCATATAGAATATCTCCACTTGTAACCTCAACAGAAGGATCTCCAGTAATAACTTTTGATAGTGTCGATTTACCAGAACCATTAGGACCCATTATAGCATGAGTTTCCCCCTTATTTATGGTTAAGTTGATACCTTTTAAAATCTCTTTTCCACCTATAGTTGCATATAAATTTTTTATCTCTAACATTTTTTCTATCTCCTATCCAACTGTGTTTTCTAATCTTACATTAAGTAGTTGTGTCGCTTCTACAGCAAACTCTGTAGGCAACTCTCTAAAAACATCTTTACAAAATCCATTTACTATAGTAGAAAGAGCAACCTCTTGATCTATCCCTCTCTGTTGGAAGTATTGTAATTGTTCATCTGTAACTTTTAAGGTTGAAGCTTCATGCCCAATGTGTGAACTACTATTTTCAACCTCTATATATGGGAATGTATGAGCACCACACTTCTCCCCAATGAGCATTGAATCACATTGGGTAAAGTTTTCACTATTTGTTGCACCCTTATTTATCCTAACCTTACCTCTATAGGTAGCTTCACTTTTACCTGCTGAGATAGATTTTGAGATAATACTAGATTTAGTATTTTTCCCTACATGAATCATCTTTGAGCCTGTATCAGCTAGTTGATGATTTGTTGTAAGTGCTACTGAGAAAAACTCACCAATAGAGTTATCTCCCAAAAGAACACAGCTAGGGTATTTCCATGTTATAGCAGATCCTGTTTCAACCTGAGTCCATGAAACCTTTGAATTTTTACCTAAACATTTTGCTCTCTTAGTAACAAAATTATAGATACCACCCTTACCAGTTTCAGGATCACCTGCATACCAATTTTGAACTGTTGAATATTTGATCTCAGCATCATCTAATACCACAATCTCTACAACTGCTGCATGGAGTTGGTTTGTATCAAATCTCGGAGCTGTACACCCTTCGAGATATGAAGCATAAGCACCCTCTTCTGCTACTATCAAGGTCCTTTCAAATTGACCTGAATCTTGAGTGTTTATCCTAAAATAACTGGAAAGATCCATAGGACTCTTTACACCTTTAGGGATAAAAACAAAGGATCCATCTGTAAATACAGCAGAGTTTAAAGCAGCAAAGAAGTTATCACTCGGAGGAACTACAGTTCCCATATATTTCTTTACCAGTTCCGGATAATCTTTCATAGCTTCTGAGATAGAACAAAAGATAACACCAGCATCTAAAAGCTGTTTTTTAAATGTTGTCGCAACACTTACAGAATCAAAGATAGCATCAACAGCAATGGGCTTTTTCTCCTCAACACCTGCTAAAGCTTTCTGCTCATGTAGTGGAATACCGAGCTTCTCATAGGTCTCCAAGATCTCCGGAGAAACATCATCCAAACTCTCAAACTTCTTTTTAGGAGCAGCGTAGTAGTGAATATCTTGATAATCTATTTTTTGATAATTAAAATTAGCCCACTCCGGCTCTTTCATTTTTTTCCAATTTTCAAAAGCTTTTAATCTAAACTCCAACATCCATTCAGGTTCTTCCTTATTCTGTGAAATCATCCTTATGGTGTTTTCATCTAAACCTTTAGGAGCAACCTCTTGATCTGTATCGGTAACAAACCCATGCTCATACTCTCTATCTATATAATTTTTTATATCTTTATCTGACATAATCCCTCTATCAAAATTTATTTCTGTTTCCCAAATTAGAAACTCTATATTTTAAGTTCCACTAAAAAGTAGCTATTAAACAATAACTTTCATATGATTATAGGGGTAAAGAAATATATTGTTTCGCTTCCTCATTAACATGGATGGAAAAAGCGAATTAATACTTGTAAAACTTATAATAAATAATATTTACAAAAAAGAAACGGTTGGAATATTTTTTTATAAATTGAGTTTAGTTTATTATTTGATGATAATTAATATGGAAAGAGAGGGGTTTATAAAAATACCAAATTTCAGTAATACCTTGCATTAAAGTCATGTGCCTCTAAAAGTTTTAATGTAAAAATCTTTTTAAAGTAAAACATAATGTTTTCAAATGAGATCTATAAAAAATTTGTAGTTTATATAAGAGAAAGAGGCAATGAAAACAGAATATAACATCTCTATCATCATTAGTTAAAAAGTGTTTCTATCACTTACCTTGTGTAAACTTTGCTTTTTTGGATATCTTTTGTTGATCCTATAACTATCATTTTTTTAATAACATGAATTCGACATAACTACTTATCTAGTCTGTCACATAATAAATAGAATGCTGCATACAAATATATTGATCAGCTTTCCTCCCCTCAAAAATTCAGACTTTTTAGAAGAAAATAGTACAAAGAGCCATTTTTTATGCGATTTGAACCTAGTAAACCTAGTTGACTTGAACAGAAAAAATCGATGACGCAGTAATGCGAAGTTTATCGGAAGTCTGGGGGTACATCGTTAATAGAGGTTTTCTTTAGATCCTTCCTTGGTGGGGAGATACATATTTTAGGAATTATGATGAAATTGATTACTATCATAATGTTATAATTGAATCCTTAGGCTTAATTATTACATAAGACAACCTATTGTTTTCATACCGAACTCAGGTTAACTATCTAAACTTTTCCCATTCAAAACTACTTATATTCTTCTTCTCTTCATCAAAGTTTATTCCCACTAAATAGATATCGCTCTCTTCGCTAAGAAACTTCTCATAATATCTATTCTCTTTAATTTGGGAGATAGCATTTTCATTACCAACTTTAAACTCAAAAATGTATCTGTGGTTGTTTACAAGCAAACTCATATCCAACCTTCCCATATTTGTACTCTCCTCTACACTTATAGGAAACCCAAGAGAAGCGAGATAGGAGTAGATTACACTAGAATAAAAACCTTCATAAATATTAATGTTGTTCTTAACATAGTTTTGGTAAGGAAGAGAAGCAAATAATGAGATTAAGCTTGATTTAAAATCTTCCAATTTTGCATCAAATAGAGAGTATAGAGTTTTATTTTTATTAACCTGAGTATTGGCTACATTCAAAAGCATCATTTTCAAAACAGATCTATTTAGACTTTGCTTAATCTCTTTATTTGGCATTTTTAGACTATATAGAATTTCATCAGCAGGGTTTATATATCTTTTTTTAACAGTTAGATATCCACTCTGAAAAAGTAGAGCTTCTAAATTGATATTTTCAATTTCAAAAGAGTTTAAAATCTCTTCCCCAACAACTATATTTTCGAGGTTTGGAAGATAGTAGTTATTCTTTTTGATAAGATCTATTAAAAATGAAGGGTTCCCTGTCTCAAACCAATAGTTTTTATAAGTTAAATTTCCTCTTATAAAGAGTAGAATATCAAAAGGGTTATAAACCTTATCTTTTAAAAAGTAGTATCCATTGTACCACTCTTTTAACTTTTCTAAATCAACACCTTGTAATAACGGTTTAAAAGCTGTTTCTATATCGCTATGGGTGTAACCACAGATATTACCAAAATTATTATTTAAAGTTATATCCTCAAGATTGTTTAATCCTGAAAAAATAGAAACTTTTGAAAACTTACTTACTCCGGTTAAGAATACAAACTTGAGGTATTTATCCGACCTTTTTAATATTTCATAAAAAGCTTTTAAGCTCTTCTTTGCATATTCTCTCATTACTGGTTCTGTAATATTATCTAAGATAGGCTTATCATACTCATCAACCAAAACAACAACTTTTTGGTTATATTTTTCATAGGTTTTTTGAATCAGTTCTGATAGTTTGTTGGGAATGTCTAAATTATCATCAACATTTACCTTTAGAGCTTCAATATTTTTTTTTAAAATATAGTTAAAAACTCCATCTATACCCTCCTTTGTTGAAAGATTACCTGCAAAACTGATATGTATTACAGGAAACTTTTGACTAAAATCGTATCTTTTTTCAATATATAGACCCTTAAAATACTCTTTTTTACCTTCAAAAATAGACTTTAAAGTATCTAAAAATAGAGATTTCCCAAATCTTCTAGGACGAGAAAGAAATACATATTTATATGAATTTATCAGTTCCCAAGCCTCTTTGGTTTTATCGACATAGATATAATTATCCTCTCTAATTTCACTAAATGTTTGTATTCCAATTGGTAGCTTCATTCTCTTTCCTTGTGTGACATACCTTTAGATTATATTATAACCAATTTTGATTTGAAAATGAAATGATAAATATGATTCTGACTTAGCTTATTATAGGGTTTACTGAAAAAGCCCACATTATACCATTTACTTTTGATTTAGATTTACCCATATTGTAAAAAGTTCCAACAGAAAGAAGAAAAAAAATTATTTTCATAAAGAGAAACTCCTCTAATCTTTTATTCTATATACAGATAACTCTTGATTTTTAACATAAATCCTATCCCCTATAATTTTCACTTGCGACAAAGGATTGAAAAAATCACGAATTTTACCTATATCAAAAATCTATGGTATTGATAAACCTATTATCCCTAAAAACATCAACTAAAAATCTATTCTTATTATTTTCATCTCTATTGAAAGATCTTTTCTTATCATAAAAAAACATAACATGACAACCATTTATAAAATTAAAAGTCTCATAAGTATAAAAAATTTTCAAATCTTATTTTGAAAAAGTTAGTTAAATTAAAAAAATCTATTATTTTGATTATTTTTTAGATTGAACAGATTAAATGAAACTATGAAGGTATAACAAACAAACTTAGGCTTTAAAAATATGAAATTAGTTGATATATCTATAAAGAGAAAAGTTACAATAACTATGTTTACACTGGCAGTTATCCTATTTGGTTCTGTCTCATTTTCAAGATTAAAATTAAATCTTTTACCGGAACTTTCATATCCAACTCTAACCATAAGAACCGAATACCCCGGAGCTGCACCTTCTGAAGTGGAAAACCTTCTTTCGGAGCCTCTTGAGGAAACCTTAGGTGTTGTTAAAAACGTTAGAAAAATAAGTTCTGTTTCAAGAGCTGAACAAAGTGATGTTACCATAGAGTTTGCTTGGGGAACCAACATGGATTTTGCCGGCTTGGAGGTTAGAGAAAAGATTGATCAACTAAATCTACCAAAAGATGTTAAGAGACCATCTATTCTAAGGTATGATCCTGCTTTAGAACCTATTATGAGATTTGGATTTTATACAGAGAATAATGAAAAAATCTCTATTGAAAATTTAAGAATCTTTGCAGACGAGGAACTTAAAAAGGATCTTGAAGTTATAAACGGTGTGGCTTCCGTTAAGATTAGTGGAGGGCTTGAAGAACAGATTCATGTTCTAATAGATCAAGGCAAACTTTCAAGACTAAATCTAAATATATCTGCTATTTCCAATAGATTAAATGTTGAGAATATAAACTATTCAGGTGGTAAACTTGAAGAGGGAACAACCCAACTTTTGGTGAGAACTGTAAATGAGTTTAAAACCCTCGAAGATATAGAAAATCTTGTACTTGGTAAGTTTGGTGGTAAAACTGTTTATCTTAGAGATGTTGCCAAGATAAGAAAGAGTTATAAGGAAAGATCTGCTGTTACCAGAATGGAAGGTAAAGAGAGTATTGAGATTGCTATATATAAAGAGGGGGATGCAAACACCGTTTCTGTTGCCAAAGATATAAATAAAAGTATAGAGAAAATTAAAAAAAAGCTTCCTAAACACTCTATTCTTACCAATGTATACAATCAAAGTACATTTATTGAAAACTCTATCAATGAGGTTATAAAGTCAGGAATGATTGGTGGTATTTTAGCAGTATTCGTTCTCTACTTCTTCCTTAAGAATTTTTGGATAACCATTATTACATCATTCTCAATACCTGTATCCGTAATTGCAACATTTAATCTAATGTACAGTAACAATATAACTCTAAATATTATGTCTTTAGGTGGTATTACCTTAGGTATTGGTATGCTCTTAGATAACTCTATTGTTGTACTTGAAAATATATCCCGATACAGAGAAAAAGGAAGCTCCAACATAGAATCAGCAAGAAAAGGAACATCACAAGTTGGTATGGCAGTTACAGCCTCTACTCTAACCACTATTGCTGTGTTTTTCCCTTTAATCTTTGTAGAAGGTATTGCAGGTCAACTCTTTAAAGATCAAGCAATGACAGTTACATTCTCTCTACTTGCATCACTTATTGTAGCTCTTACACTTATTCCAATGTTAGCATCAATTCAAAGAAAAAGAGAGAATTATATCGAGTTTGAAGAGGAGCTTACACCTTCAAAAAGTGAAAAACCTGAACCTACAAATAGGTTTTACAAGATCTATAAGTATAGTTTAAAACCCATTGTTTTTATTGTAGGTTTTATCCTGAAAAAAATCTACATAGTTATTTTCAATCTTTTACCATACTACCTGTTTAGATTTTTTAAAATAGTTTTTGTTTATTGTAGCAAACTACTCTCTTTAACCGTATCACCTTTTGTAAAGATATTTGATATATTCTACTCTTATATAGAAAAGATATACCCTAAAATTGTAAGATTTGCTCTTGGAAATAATATTTTGGTTCTATTTATTGCCATTACTCTTTTTATTTTATCCATAAATATTATTCCTACTCTTGGTATGGAGCTTATCCCAAAGCTTACACAGGGTGAGTTTAAAGCTGAAATAAAGATGCCTGTTGGTACGCCTCTTGTCAAAACAGATAAGGTTTTAAAGAGTATTCAGGATAAATTTAAATCACACCCCTACCTTTCTACCGTTTACTCCGTAGCAGGAACGGGTAACAGACTTTCCTCAAACTCCGGTGGAGGAGATGATATTGGAGAGGTAAATTTTGTTATAAAAAAGAGTTATTTCTCAAAGGAGAAGGAGATAATGGATAGTTTAAGAGTGTTCTTTTCAACTATCCCGGGTATGAGTTATAAATTTTCTACTCCTACTCTATTCTCATTTAAAACACCTCTAGAGGTTGAGATTAGCGGATACAATCTTAAAAAGATAGAGAGAGCTAATAAAAAAATTGTATCTCTTATGGAAAAAGATGGACTCTACACCGATATAAAAACAACTGTTGAGAGGGGTCAACCTGAAATTCAGATCTATTTTGACAGAGACAGAGCTGCTGCACTTGGAATAAAAATTGAATCTGCAGCAAGAAGAATTACCGATAAACTTAAAGGAGATCTTGCAACTAAATTTTCCAAAGGCGATAGAAAAATTGATATTTTGGTTAAAGCAAACCGTTTAGATTTTAGATCTGTTGATGATATAAAAAATACAATAATAAACCCTGAAAGCAGAAATCCTATTACTCTTAAATCTATATCAAATATTGTAGTTAATGATGCACCGGGTGAGATAAGAAGAGGTAATCAGCAGAGAGTTGCCATTATCTCATCAGATATTACCGGAGGAGATCTTGGATTCGCAGCAAAACATCTTGAAGAGAAAATAGGAAAACTCTCTTTAGATGATGGCATTGTTGTAAGTATTACAGGACAAAATGAGGAGATGGAGCTTAGTTTTAGATCCTTAAAGTTTACACTTATTATGGCAATATTTTTGGTTTACTTAGTTATGGCATCACAATTTGAATCATTTATTCACCCTTTTGTTATTTTGCTTACAATACCTTTAGCTATGATTGGAGCTGTATTTGCCCTCTATATTACCGGATACTCCATAAGTGTTGTGGTGTTTATTGGAGCAATCTTACTTGCCGGTATTGTTGTTAATAATGCCATTGTACTCATTGACCTAATAAATCAACTTAGAAGTGAGGGTATGGAGAAACTTGAAGCTATAGTTGAAGGAGGACGTTTAAGACTAAGATCTATACTTATGACAACTTTAACCACAACTTTAGGACTCTTACCTCTTGCCATTGGTATTGGTGAAGGTTCTGAGCTTAGAGCTCCTATGGCAATCACAGTTGTTGGAGGATTGACTGTTTCAACACTTTTAACCCTTGTTGTTATACCTGTTGTATATAAACTTCTTGATAGAAAAAAGTTTGTAGAGGAGAGATAGAATGAAACTTACAGAGCTCTCTATAAAAAGACCTGTAACAACAATGATGATACTTCTCTCCTTTGTTGTTGTTGGGTATATCTCTTTTTCAAGATTGCCTATGGAGTTTTTCCCAGCACTTGATGTTCCTTTTGTAGGTGTATATATCCCCTATCCAAACTCCACTCCTGAAGAGGTTGAGAAGGAGATAACAAGACCTGTTGAAGAGGTTCTGGCTATGATAAGTGGAGTAAATAAAATAAAATCAAACTCTTCTCAAAATAGTGCTTGGGTAGAACTCCACTTCAATTGGGGGGAAGATTCAGATATAAAAGCTTTAGAAACCAGAGAGAAGTTGGACGGAATTAAGCATCTTCTTCCTGATGATATGGAAAGATTTTTTGTATTTAAGTTTAACACCTCTGATATGCCTGTTTTACAGATAAGAGTTTCAAGCAACAGAGATATCTCCAATAGCTATGAACTTCTCCAAAGAAATCTTAAGAGACCTTTGGAGAGACTTAACGGTGTTGCAGAGGTTGATATGTATGGGGTTGAGAAAAAGGAGATTAAAATAGAGGTAAACCCTGACAGATTAATAGCCCACTCAATTACTACAAATGATCTTATTAATGTTTTAATGAGGAGTGATTTTTCTATCTCTAACGGAGAGCTGAACACAGGCTCTTCATCAATTATGGTAAGATCTATGAGTAAAATTAAAGGTGTTGATGATCTTAAAAATCTAAAAATAAACAACTCCGGTCTTCTTTTGAGCAATATTGCAGAGGTTAGCTATACAGCTCCCAAAAGGGATTATGGAAGACACTTAAACGGGAAATATGCTGTAGGACTTTCCATAAAAAAAAGTTCTGAAGCCAATACAATAAATGTAACAAATAGAATTTTAGATGAGATAGAGAAGATAAAAAAAAGTCCTGAAATGGAAGGTATAAATGTTTATCTCATGGAAAATCAGGGTGAAGGTATAAAATCTTCTCTAAAAGAGTTGTTAAACTCAGGTCTTTTGGGTGGTTTTTTTGCTCTTCTCATTCTATACTTTTTCCTTAGATCTTTTTCAAATACTCTTATTGTTATACTTTCAGTCCCCTTCTCAATGCTCATTACAGGTGTTGTTATGTACTTTATGGATATAAGTTTAAATGTTCTTTCAATGATGGGACTTATGCTTGCTGTTGGTATGCTTGTAGATAATGGTGTTGTTACAATGGAAAGTATCCATAAACACCAAAGAGAGCTTAAAGACAGAAAAAAATCTGCAGTTTTAGGAACCGGTAAAATAGCTTTGGCAATTACGGCCGGAACAATAACTTCAGTAATCGTATTTCTTCCAAACATAATAAATGATAGCAGTGTAATAAGTATATACTTAAAGTATGTAGGAGTTCCCCTTGTAATTGCTCTTTTAGCTTCCCTTGCTATATCTCTTACAGCTATTCCTGTTTTAACAACGGTGTTTAACGGTAATCTAGAGGAGAAAAAGAACCAAATTATTGAAAATTTCAAAAAAAGATACCTTAAAATACTCACTTGGCTCTTGGATCATCACAAGGGATCAATATTTATAATTTTAGCTACTCTTTTCAGTATAGGCATACCTGTTTCCTTTGTTAAAAGTGGAGAGGGTTCAGCAATGGGTAGAAAGATGAGACTTTTCTACAATATAAATGGAGAATATAAGATTGAAAGAGTGGTTGAAGAGGTTGAAGAGATTGAAAAATATCTACTTAAAAATAGCGATAAATTTGAGATTGAGGATCTGTACACCTATTACAATACGGGAGAAGCTAAATCAGTACTTTTACTTAAGAAAGAGGGTAGTGGTAAAACCACTGAAGAGTTGATGGAGCTTATAAAGAAGGATCTTCCTAAAATCTCTATAGGGAATCCGGCATTTGAGTGGAAAACTGCTAGAGATGATGATGTGTTAAGGGTTAGATTAACCGGAAAATCCAGTAAAAAACTAATAGATCTTTCGGAAGATATAGTAAAATACCTTTCCAATATTGAAGGGCTTACAGATCTTCACAGTGAGGCCTCATCCGGAGATAAAGAGATTATGGTTGTAGTTGACAGAATAAAGGCCGGTAATTACGGATTCTCAACAGCTGAGATTGCAAGAACCATATCATCCTCTATGAGAGGGACAACAATTAACAAGCTTAAAACAGATGATGGTGAAATTGATATCTCTCTAAAGTTTAGGGAGGAGGATAGAAGAGATTTGGAGGATCTTAAAGAGATACCACTTAAAAATAGAGACGGAAAGATATTTAAGCTTAAAAACTTGGCAAACTTTAAATACACCAGAGGTCCCGGTGTTATAAGAAGAGATAATAGAGAAACATCTATTGGAATCCAGATTGGTGTTGATGGAATAACAAAGGAGGAGTCAAGACCAATTATTGAATCAGCAATGGAGAGGATAAAGCTTCCTTTAGGTTACAAGTGGGACTTTGGCTGGAGCTTTCAAAATTGGGATATGGGAATTGAAACATTAAAGTTTAATCTTTTATTGGCTCTAGTTCTAATATATTTTGTTATGGCAGCTCTGTTTGAATCATTTATCTTGCCAATCTCTATATGGAGCTCAATAATTTTTGCTGTCATTGGGGTTTACTGGTCATTTCTATTAACAGGAACAACATTTTCCTTTATGGCTTGGATTGGTGTACTTATTTTAGTTGGTGTTGTGGTTAATAACGGAATTGTTTTGATTGAGTATATAAATAATCTGATTGAAGAGGGGTATAGTAGAAAAGATGCCGTATTAAAAGCAGGATCTGAAAGGTTTAGACCTATACTTATGACAGCAGGAACAACAATTCTTTCAATGCTTCCTCTGTGTATGGTAACTACCCAGATTGGTGGTAATGGACCTCCATACTATCCAATGGCGAGAGCAATTGTAGGTGGTTTATTCTTTTCAACAACGGTAACTTTACTTATATTGCCCTCTATATACATCATACTTGATGATATTAGAAATAAGTATTTGAAAATAATTACTAAAGCTTTAAGATAATCGGAGTTTTTATGAAAAAAGTTTTTTTTATGATTCTAATAGTAGTAGCTGCTGCTTTTGGAAAAGATTACACCTTAAAAGAGTGCGTAGATATTGCTCTTAAAAACAATTTAAATCTTATGAAATCGAAGCTTGATAAAAGGTTGGCGGAACTTGACTTAAAATCCGTAAAATCCTCCTTTCTGGGAATAAGAGGGGCTTATGACGGAGAGATCTTTTTCAGTAAGAGTAAATTTAGCAATTTTGATGATAACCTTAACGATTATAATTATACCGATAGTGATGATTTTACCAATAGGTTATCTCTAAGTATAACAGCCAATCTTTCACTGCCTCTCATTGATAGGTATAAAAGCTCCAGTTTAGGTATAGAATATGCCGAAAACAACCTTGAAAGTGTGAGAGATAATTTAATCTACTCTGTTACAACATCATTCTATAATTGTATCTTGGCTCGTGAGGATATAAATGTTCAAAAGGAGAATATTAAATATAATCAAACTCAATATGATGAGACTAAGCTTAGATATGATCTTGGCAGTTTAACAAAGTCTGAACTTTTGCAGGCAGAGGTAAATCTTTCAACGGCAAGATTAAATATTATCAACTCCGAGAAGAGATATGAGATAGTGGTTCAGAACTTGATAAATCTTCTAAATATAGATGAGAGCTATAAGCAATTTAATCCTGTTTATGAGATCCCCCAAAAAGTTACAATTGAAAATTTAGACCTTGAAAAGCTTATTGAGATTGGTCTTAAAAATAGAATAGATGTAAAGAACGCAGAGCTCTCTCTAGAGCAGAATAGCCTATTGTACGATATTGAGTTTGACGGAATATTTCCCTCTGTTTCTGCAAGTTTCAACAACTCCTACTCAACTTCAAATGACAAAGAAACTCAAAGTTTAGACCACATATTATCGGCAACTCTTAATTGGGATCTAACATTTGAAGATTTTAATAGAATGGATAAGCAAAAAGTTTCATTAAAAAAGAGTGAGCTTAGTTATAAGCAAATAATAAGCAACGCAAAGAATGAGATTACTAAAACATATCTGGAGCTTATTCAGCAAAAAGAGAACTTAGACAGGGTAGGGAAACATGTTGAACTAGCTAAAGAAAATTTGGATCTTGCAAACGAGATGTTTAGGTTTGGAAACAAAACTATAACAGATAGAATTAAGGCTATGAACGATTACATTCAAAGTAAATATAGAGAGATTCAAGCGAGATATGAATATATTACATCTTTGGCGAAACTTAGGAACAGTATAAATATTGATAGTTTCTAATACTTGGTTTTAGCTTGAAAATTGTATAGAGAGGAAATTTTCCCTTTAGAGGACTTTAATAATAGTTTTGATTGATGATAGAGAATGTTTAGAAACCATTCTCTATCTAGGATCTAAAACAATTTTAGTATACCTTTTCTCTTCAAAAGCATTAAAACTTTTTCTTTTTATACTCAAAATAGTTTGATAAATAATTAGAAATAGATTACTTTATCCTTTTGGAAATAAAGATTGCTCTATTTATGTTCAATCTATTATTTGATTCTAAAACGGGAAGGTTTATAGATGGAAGATATTAAATTACTAATACCTGATCTGGTTGAGAGATTTAATAATCTCAGGAGGTCTCTTTGATCTTGAAAAGATCTCAAATGAGATAAAATCTTTGGAAGAGGATACAATGGAGGAGGGTTTCTATAATGATAGAAGCCATTCTGAAAAAGTTTTTAATGAGCTAAATCGCAGAAAATATTGGATTGAAAAAATATCACTTCTTGATGAACTTAAGGAGGAGATTGATCTTATTCTTGAAATGATTGAGGAGGATCCTGATTCTATTGATAATGAACTTGAGACCGTTTTTAAAAAATTTAGTTCTACTTTAGATGAGGTTGAGCTTAAGTCTATGCTTAGTGGAGAGGAGGATAAGAGGAATGCTATCTTTACTATCCATGCAGGATCAGGTGGAACAGATGCTCAAGATTGGGCTCACATGCTCCTTAGACTATATAAAAGATTTTTTGATAAAATGGATTTTAAATATTCTGAAGTTGATTATTTGGCAGGAGATTTAATAGGGACTAAATCTGTTACATTTGAGGTTAGTGGTAATTACCCTTACGGATTTCTAAAATCTGAACATGGAGTTCACAGGCTAATAAGACTTTCACCCTTTGATACTCAACATAAAAGACACACCTCTTTTGCTTCAATTTCCGTTATGCCAGTTGCAGATGATGTTGAAATAGATCTTGATCTTAACGATTTAAGAATTGATACCTATAGAGCATCGGGAGCCGGTGGTCAACATGTAAATAAAACAGATTCTGCCGTTAGAATTACCCATATACCTACAAATACGGTTGTTCAATCCCAAGCCCAGAGATCTCAAGTTGTTAATAAGGAGTATGCTTTAAAAGTTTTAAAAGCAAAACTTTATCAAATGAAACTTGAGGAGGAAAAGAAGAAGTGGAGTGATATTGGAGGAGAGAAACTTGATATTTCTTGGGGTTCTCAAATAAGAACCTATACCTTTCACCCTTACAATATGGTAAAGGATCATAGAACAAACTATGACACTTCAAACACTCAATCCGTAATGGATGGAGAGATAGAGGATTTTATAAAGGAGTACCTTCACAAGTTTGGTAAAAAGTATTAATTTTAATTGAAAAAAATTAGGAGATAGAGATATGTTAAACGAAAGATTTATAGGTATGATTACCTCAGTTTCTGCTGCACTTAAAAGCGTGAAACTTCCAGATGGATCAAAGATAAAGCAGGGAATCTTTAAAATTAAACTTGAAAGTGCAGATATTGATTACAAAAGTATAGCTTCTTTCAATCCAAATATTTCAGCAACCCTTTTAAATATTCAACCAATACCTTTCAAATCTGTAAACTTTGGAGAGCAACTGGTTCAAAACATGATGGTTAGTTTCTTCTGTGAAGAGGAGGAAGATATTGAGGAAAAATCGGCTGAAAATCTAATTGGTGGTGAGAGTGATGCTGATTTTGGGGATATAGCAATAACAAATCTTTCTGTAGCTATTAAGGAAAATATCCCAATTTATACATTTTTTCTAGAAATACCTATGCTCTATGATGGAAAGTTTCTGTTCAAAAATCTTAAAAAGAAAATTAGTTTTGAATTTGCAGATATGACTAAAAAAGAGATTAGAGAAGAGGAGTAGAGCAGTAGATGGTTACAATTGCTGAACTTTCTCACTCATTTGCCGATAGAGTTTTGTATGATGTTGTTAATCTTTTCTTTAAGAATAGAGCAAGAGCAGGTATTGTTGGAGCAAATGGTAGCGGGAAAACAACTCTTTTAAAAATAATCAGTGGAGAGTTTGATCCCGACAAGTGTAAAATTACCATTAGTGGCAAAAAAAGTATAGGTATGCTTTCTCAGGATATTGTGGATCTTGAACCTATATCTATGCTCCAATATTTTAAGGATGAAACCAATATTTCATTTCTGGAAAAGAGACTTAGAGAGCTTGAAAACAAACTAAATAATAGTGGTGATAATACTAATGTTTTAAAGGAGTTTGAAGAGATAACTCAACAGTATGAATTTTATGAAGGTTATAGTTTTGAATCTCTTTGTGGTAGAATAATTAAAGGTTTAGGGTTTAAAAATGATGACCTTTACAAAAAATGTGATCAGTTTTCCGGTGGAATGAAAACAAGAATAGGTCTTGCTCTTCTTCTTCTTAAAAAACCTGATATCATGCTTTTAGATGAGCCTACAAACCACCTTGACACCGAAAGTATGGAATGGCTTGAATCCTACCTTAAAGATTATCATGGAACTATAATAACAGTTTCCCACGATATTAGATTTTTGGATAAGGTTACAAACGAAACCTATGAAATATTTAATAAAACCATAACAAAATATTCCGGTAATTACACATACTATAAGAAAGAGAAAGAGAAAAAGCTTGAACTTCTAAAAAAAGAGTATGAATCTCAAGCGAGAGAGATTAAGAGACTTGAGGATTTTATTGAAAGGTTCAGATACAAAGCTTCCAAAGCAAGCCAAGTTCAAAGTAGAATAAAGATGCTTGAAAAGTTTAAGGAGATTAAGCTTGAGAGTAGTGAAAAATCTGTTAAGATAAAATTTGCTCACAAAACACAAAGTGGGAACTCTGTCGTTGAGCTGAAAAACATATCTCATAGTTATGGAGAAAAAACTGTTCTTGAAAATGTAAATCTCCAATTTTTTAGAGGGGAAAAGATAGCAATTGTTGGTGTTAACGGAGCAGGTAAATCTACACTTTCAGCTATAATTTCAAAAAGTTTAGATCAAACATCAGGCAGTGTTGAGTATGGTTATAATGTAAAGCCGGCTTATTTTTCTCAGTCATCTTCAGATACCCTAAATAAGGAAAACTCTATTTTAGAGGAGATAAACACAGTTAAGCATGATTACGATGATGTAGGGATAAGATCTCTTCTAGGTGCCTTTCTGTTTTCAGGAGATGATATTTATAAAAAAATAAAGGTTCTTTCAGGTGGCGAAAGATCTAGAGTTGCTCTTATCAAAATTTTAATGAACGATACCAACTTTCTTATCTTAGATGAGCCTACAAATCATCTGGACAGATCTACTAAAGATATCTTCCAAAAAGCTCTTTTAGAGTATGAAGGTACAATAATGATAGTTTCCCATGACAGATATTTTTTGGATAATCTTGTAGATAAGGTTATTGAAGTTAAAAATAACTCTGTAAAGGAGTATACGGGGGATTACTCATACTTTGTATGGAAAAGAGAGCAGGAAACAAATAGCAATATAGAAGAGACAGCAACAGTTGTTTCAACATCCCAAAAGGAGAGTTCCAAAGGTTTTAAAAGTAAAGAACAGAGAAGATTGGAGGCTGAAAAGCGTAAAGAAAATGCTCAAAAAACTAAAGGTCTTAAAAAAGAGCTTTCTGAGGTTGAATCTCTTATTGAAAAATATGAAGAGGAAAAAAGTAGTACTGAATCTCTTTTATGTTCCGAAGAGGTTTTAACTGATAGCCAAAAAATAGTATCTCTAAATATTAGGTTAAAGGAACTTAACGAACTCATTGAAACCAATATGGAAAAATGGGAAGAGATAACTATGGCGATAGAGGAAATTTTAGGGTAAAATTATAGCATTCTTAAAATAGATAGTATCTACTGAAAGAATAGATCTTATTCCATTTAGCCTAAGTGGAACATAACTATTTATCTACTATTTAGCATAACAAATAGAAGACAACATAAAACTTTATTGATCAGTCCTAAAAAGTCAGGCTGTCTAGAAACGAGTAGTACAAGGAATTGATTTTTTATGTGATAGGAGCCTAGTAAACCTAGGTAACTTGAGTATAAAAAAGCGATAACGAAGTAATACGAAGCTTATCGGAAGTCTGAGGGCAGAACACAAGATCTGCCCCTACGATATACTCTCGATCAGTTTAATATTTTAACGGCATAATACCAACTACCCCTTAACGGCAATAGTCTCAATCTCAACCATTACTCCGAGAGGAAGTTTTGCAACTTGGTATGCGGCTCTTGCAGGAGAGTTCTCTGCATAACATTTACCGTAAACCTCATTCATAGCAGCAAAGTTGTCCATATTATCAATAAGACAAGTAGATTTAACAACATCAGCAAATGTATAACCCGCTTCTTTAAGAATAGCTTCAATATTTTTCATAACCATCTCAGTTTGCTCAGTTACTCCACCCTCAACAATCTTACCGGTTTTAGGATCTACAGGGATCTGTCCTGAGATATAAAGAGTTCCGTTAACTTCTACAGCTTGGGAGTATGGACCAATTGCCTTTGGAGCATTTTCGGTAAAAATAATCTTTTTCATTTTATCTTCCTTTTTATAGTTTATGTTGTATAAAACAACCTTTTTGTTAAATATTAGGATCTAAATATAGATAAAAATCCTAATTAAAATCTAATAAGATCTACTTTTTAATTCTAATCCTTGCATCAACGGCGGTTACATGAGTTGAGGTACCGAGAAGTGGATTTAGATCAAGTTCCATAATCTCCGGAGCAGATTCCAATAGAGAAGAAAGTCTTGTAACAGTATCTACAAACATCTCTTGGTTTATACCCTCTTGACCTCTAACACCTTCAATAATCTTATAGCTCTTTAGAGATTTAATCATCTTTTGAGCTTCACACTTGCTTACAGGAACAAGAGCAGCACTTGTATCTTTTAGAACCTCAATAAAGATTCCTCCCATTCCGCAAAGAACCATATGACCAAACTTCTCATCATAGTTAGCTCCGGCAAACAGTTCAGTACCTGAAAGCATAGGTTGTATTAAGATTCCGGTTGTATCTGTAATCTTCATCATTCTATTAAACTCATCTTTAACCTGACCTTCACTCTTTACATTAAGAACAACACCACCAACATCGCTCTTATGAACAGGTCCTACAACCTTCATAACAAGAGGATATCCAAACTCATTTGCAGTATCGACAGCATCTTTTTCAGAATTAACAACTCTTTCCCCTACTCTCTTGATTCCGGCAGCATCTAAAAGTGCTTGGATCTCTTGTGGCGGAAGATATCCGTCACTAATATTTGAGCTTTCAATAATCTCTCTAATTTTATTGTGGTCAACTTTAGCAGTTTCAGGATTCTCCTCAGGTTTACTACTATTCCAGACTCTTGAAAGAGCATTACCAAATACAACCTCATCAGGGAAGTTTATTCTACCCTTATTTAGGAAGAACTCAACCTCTCTACCTGCTGTAATAAGGGAAGGTAAAATAGGATAGATAGGTTTTTTTGCTGTTCTCATCTTTTGATCTAAAACTTCATATGCGTCAAAAATCTCAAACAGACCCGGAGTTCCAAAAACTACAGCCATACCATCAATATTGTCAAACTTTTGATCACAATAATCTATAATTGTACCAAGTTGCTCTGCAGTACCTGTAGCCAAGAAATCTATAGGATTTCCAACAGCTGACCCGGGGAAAAGTTTTGTTAAAAGCTCATCAGCTAATTCACCCTCTATGTGAGGAACTTCCATTCCACCATTTGAAAGAGCATCAGTAAGCATTACAGCAGGACCTCCGGCATGAGTAATAACAGCAATATTTTTACCTTTTAACTCTTTGTGCATAAATATAGAGGCAACAGTTGTAAGATCCTGTCTTCCGTAACATCTTACAATACCTGCTTTCTTAAATAGAGCGTCAACAGCTTTATCAGGGCTTGCTAATGCACCGGTATGTGAAGATGCGGCTCTTGAACCGGCTTCTGAAGATCCGGATTTAACAGCAGCAATCTTACACCCTTTACTAACGAGAGATTTTGCATGCTTTAAAAGCAGTTCAGGTTTATCAATATTTTCAACATAAAGTATTTTAACTCTTGATGATTTTTCAGGATCAAAAGTTTCATCCCAATATTTAACAACCTCTTCAATACCCATTTGAGCCGAGTTACCTACAGAGTAAATGGAAGCGAATTTAAGTCCGTTAGGTATAGCAGATTCTAAAATAAATACAGCTGTTGCACCTGAACCTGAAGCAAAATCACAACCAAATGGATCAAGAGTAGGAACAGGCTTTGTAAATGTTCCATTGTAGTAAGGGGTTAAAAGACCAATACAGTTAGGACCTATTAAAGAGCCACCAACACTATTAATGGTAGCTACCATCTTATCCTCGAGAACCTTACCCTCTTCACTGGACTCACTAAAACCGGCAGTTAAAACAATATAACCTTTAGTTGATCTTTTGTGAGCAAGGAAATCTACTGTGTCCGGAACAAATTTAGCAGGAATAGAGATAATTGCTGTATCAACTTTTGGAGGAAGCTCCTCTATAGATTTGAAACATTTTATACCTTGTACTTCATCCTCTTTAGGGTTTACAATGTAAATATCACCCTTAAATCCGCAGTTTTTTAGATTTACTACAACTGTTCCACCGGGTTTATTAGTATCGTTTGATCCTCCAATTACAACAATTGATGAGGGGTTTATCAGTTCCTTGGCTATCATAGCTTCTCCATTTATATTTTAATATAAAGTTTATAGTTTAGTATCTTTCCTTTTAACTAAGAATGTCTAACTCTTAGAATTAAAAAACCTATACTAAACCATAATAAAATAAAGAATTAACTAAAATCCAAAATAATAGTTAAAAAACTATAGTTATATTTTAGGCCTACTGAAAAATGTTAAGAATAATTTAACAGATTATATAGGTATATTTAAAGTTTTGAACTTTTACAGTAAAACCTAGCTATAGAACTCTACTATTTTTTGGGATATATACTCAATCTCACTTTGTTTAAGTTCATAGTACATAGGTAAACGGATTAGTGTATTTGAGTACCTGTCACAATTTTTTAATGCTCTCCCATCATGCTTTGATTTAAAGTATTCGCTACTATGTAAAGATTGATAGTGAAAAACAGCTAGAATATTATTGGATTTTAAAAATTTTAGCAAGCTATCTCTTTCGTTGATATTTTTACATACCAAATAGAACATATGTCCATTATTTGTTGCGTAATCGGGGATATCACCTAGCTTTGTTTTACCATTTATTTCAAGAGAGGATAACCCTTCATAATACCTATTCCAGTTTTCAATCCTCTTACTCTGAATATTCTTCATTGATTCCAATTGAGCGTATAGATAAGCCGCAATAATATCGGAAGGTAAAAATGATGATCCTATATCAACCCAACCATATTTATCAACTTCGCCTCTAAAAAATTTTTGTCTATTTGTTCCCTTTTCCCAAATAACCTCAGCTCTTTCTATAAATTTTTCATCATTTATAAATAGTGCTCCACCTTCGCCGGAAATAATATTTTTAGTTTCATGAAAAGAGAGGGTTCCCAAATGACCAATGGTTCCTAATGGTTTCCCTTTGTAATAGGAATCAATAGCTTGGGCAGCATCCTCAACAACAAAAAGATTATACTTATCTGCCAACTCCATTATCTTATCCATATCACAAGAAACACCTGCATAATGAACGGGAACAATAGCTTTTGTTTTATCTGTGATTAAACTTTCAATCTTATCAGCATCAATATTAGGATTGTTATCGCAACTGTCAGCAAATATAATTTTAGCACCTCTAAGAGCAAAGGCATTAGCAGTGGAAACAAAGGTGTATGATGGTATAATTACCTCATCACCCAATTTTATATCAAGAAGTATTGCAGCCATCTCTAAAGCATCAGAACAACTGGTTGTCAAAAGGACTTTTTTTATACTATATCTCTCTTCAAAAAAGGAGTGACACTTTTTGGTAAAGTATCCATTTCCAGCTATATGGGATTGCTTATACACAGCTTCATACATATAATGAGCTTCTTTACCGGTTAAATGAGGTTTATTAAATGATATCTTATTCATGATTATACTCTTTATTAGTTATTGTTATCTTTACCTATCTTTTAGAATTTCCTTTTAGTTTTAGGGCTTACTCCTCTTTTAAAATCTCCTCTAAGCTAACCACCTCATGATCCTTCACATTCCTATCCTTTTCATTAAAAGCTATACCCATACAGACAACTTTTTTCTTATCATTCAAGTATGGTTCATAATATTTTTTACTCTTTATCTGTTCAATAGCAGATTTTGCACTATTCATCTTAAATTCCATTACATAGATAAAATCTCCAACCTTTACAACAGCATCAATTACACCATTATTGGTCTTTTGCTCTACATCAATATTTATGCCCATAAATTTTAGAGCTAAATAGATAATTGTATGGTAATAACTTTCATACTTTCCGGTTCCGAGATTGTTTGGAATATCAGCAAAAATAGATCTAAGGGTTAATATAAAGGCTCTAATATCATTTTTTTCTAAAGAGGATACTAAATCCTGTATTTTTTGAGAATAATAGCCACTTTCAATTCCTGCAAATTCAGCCCCTAAAAGCAGATAAAAAGATTGTTTTACCTCCATATTAGGATATCCTATTTTGTAAGATATAGAAAAATTATTTGGATCCATCATCTTCTCTTTAATAGTGAGATAGCCTGTTTGAAAGAGAAGAACACTCATGTTTATATTTTCTAGATTATAGGAGTCTAAAGCTGATTCAGGAACATTTATAAGATCATCATAATCTCTAACATTAATGCCCTTCTCTTTTATAAGCTTTATTAAAAAGGTCGCAGTTCCTGTTTTAAACCAAAAGTTTTTAAACTCTCTATACCATAGAAGACTTAAAACAGAATACGGGTTATAGATAGAACTCTTAATATCCCAAGAGTAGCCATTATACCATAGTTTGACTACCTCTATTAGCCGTTTTCTATTAATACCATACTTCTCTTCAATAGTTTTTAGATAATCTCCATAATTATCTATAATCTCTTTTTCTGTATAGCCTGCTATCTCTGCATAATTTTCATCAATTGTAATATCTGTTAAATTATTGAGTTCACTAAAAAATGATACTCTACTAAACTTTGAGACCCCTGTTATAAAAAGTAGTTTTATATGATTATCTAAATCTTTAATTACAGAGTAAAATTGTTTCAATATCTCTCTATTTTTTTCAGCTGTTTCTAAATTGGTAATATAATCAATTATCGGCTTATCATACTCATCTATTAAAATTGCAACAGGCTTTTCTTTACTTAGTTTTATTATTAGTTCTCTAAATTTTTCAGAAAATATTTCTGAGCTGTCAAAAATAACATTATTATCTTTAGCAATACTATTAAGTTCTTTCTCTATAGCTTCTTTCAAATCTAAAGAGTTATAGGGTAAATTTGCAAAACTGATCTTTATAACCGGAAACTTTTCCTCAAAATTCCACTTATTATATATCCAAGTTCCTTCAAAAAGTTCTTTATTTCCATTAAAGAGTTCTTTCATTGTATTTACTAGGAGAGATTTCCCAAATCTTCGTGGACGGGAAAGGAAGTAGTATTTTCCTGTTGAAATAAGTTTATTGATAGTTTTTGTTTTATCTACATAAACACAATTATCTCTTCTGAGTGTTGAGAGTTCTTGATATCCTAAGCCTAGTTTTTTCATGATAAAATCCTATCAAAATTATTTCTATAATATTCTTTTTCTATATTTGGTCTTGATGTATTAAGGTATCTCATTATTACTCCCAAAAATAGTTCTATTTCTATTTAAGTACAGTATAAGTCATTTTTAGTAAAAATAAAATTAATATGATTAATTTGATAGTTTTGCTCTTAGGGAAGCAGATAAGATCTTTTAAAGATCTAAATTTCCCCAAATATTATTACTCAAATCATGTTTTAAACAACTAACCCTAAATAAAAACACTACAAAAATTTCTAAATTTAGAATTGAACCTTTTTATAGTAATTCCATCTCTTCTACACTTGCTACTTCATAGCCTTTAACATTTCTATCATCTGAATCAAAAGCAACTCCAAGACAAATAATATCTCTTTCGTCATCCAAATATCGTTCATAATACTTTTTCTCTTTAATCTGTTTTAGAGCAGCCTTTGCATTACTCATCTTAAACTCCATTATATAAATATAATCTTTAGTTTTTACGACCGCATCAATTCGCCCATGATTGGTATTAACCTCCACATCAATCTGAACTCCTATAAACTTTAGAGCTAAATAAAGAACGGTATGGTAATAACTCTCTTTTTGATTGCTAGCAAGATTATTTGAAATATCTGCAAAAAGAACCCTAATACTTTTGATAAAATCTTCAATTTTATTTTTTTTGAGAGCAATCATTAACCTATTAACCGTATCAGAATATTTCAAATTATGAAGTCCGGCAAATTCCGCTCCCAAGAAAAGGTAGAGAGAAGATCTTACTTCCATATTGGGATAACCCATTTGAAACGAAACAAACTCCTCATCCCTAATATATTCTTTAATGGTTAAATATCCGGTTTGAAACAAAAGAACAGAGGTATCAATATTAGAAATTTCGTAAGAATCTAAAACGCTTCTAGAAATATTTATTTGATTATCATACTCTTTAACATCAATATCTTTTTCTTTAATTAGCTTGGTTAAAAATGTAGGAGTTCCGGATTTAAACCAAAAATTTTCAAATTCCAAAGAGTTAAAAAGATTTAAAACAGAATAAGGATTATAAACAAAATTTTTAGCATCCCAAGAGTATCCATTGTACCAAAATTTTATTCTTTCTAATAATCTTTTTCTATCCCAATTATACTCTTCTTCGAGTTCAATCAAATAATTTTCATAATTATCTATAATCTCCTCTTCTGTATATCCTGTAATATTAACATATTTTCTATTAATGGTAATATCTGTTAAATTATTAAGTTCTGAAAAAATTGAAACCCTACTAAATTTAGAAACTCCCGTGATAAACAAAAATCTAATATGAGCATCTAAATTTTTAAGGACAGAGTAGAAATTTTTCATAATTTGTCTATTCTTTTCCGCTGTGTCTCGTGATTTTTCATCAATATAATCTATAATTGGTTTATCGTACTCATCTATCAAAATTGCAACAGGATTTTTTTTGCTAAGTTTTATTATTAGTTCTTGAAATTTTTCTTTTACAGTTATAGTTTCAAGCTTAACTTTGTGATTTTTTGCTATATCCTCTAGATTTTCTCGAAGAACAATATCTAAGCCCCTATTTGCATAATCTAAACTCGCCATACAAATCTTAATTATAGGAAATGTTTCAGCAAAATTATATTTATCCTCTATCCAAGTATCTTTAAAAAGCTCTTTATTTCCTTGAAAAATTTCTTTAATAGTGTTTAGAAGTAAAGATTTTCCAAATCTTCTTGGGCGAGATAGGAAACAATAAGTTTCATTATTGATTAGTTCATAAATATACTCTGTTTTATCAACATAAACACAGTTTCTTTTTCTAAGCATTGATAACTCTTGAGTTCCAAGTCCAAGTTTTTTCATGATAATCTTCTCCTATTAGAATCATTTTATCTTATGTATAAAATAAAATAATTTTTTGTTAAAGGGAAAATAAAATTAGTTTGATAGTCTAAATTAGAGTATCAACTTTGATTCTTCTATAAGAGTTAGTAATAGTTTCATTGATTTTAGTCACCATCTTTAATAAGAGTGATATTTTTTAAAACCTACATATTAAATACAACAACTCCAATTACAATTATAAGTGTACTTAACAACTGATTTTTAGAAAAACTCTCTTTTAAAATAAAATAGGATAAAAAATTTACCACTACAAAGGTAAATGGTAAAAATATCACTCCATACTTTACATCTAAATATCTATAAACATATAAATTTAATAAAGTAACCACTAGCATAAGGAAATATCCTAGTATTGTAAACTTATTTAGATATATTGAAAGTTTTGAGTTTTGTTTGCTACTTCCTTTTTTTAGAAGTAGTTGGGCAAAACCTGTAAGCAAAACTCCAAGATAGCCTAAAATAATTAACATAAAATGAAAATTTGACCCAATCATTTCAACCTTTCCTTTATATTCCCTTCTTCTCCCGAACTTAGAAGAAGTAGAACACCTAATAAAATAATAATAGTACCAACTATATTATTTGTTGATATCGTTTCTCCATAGAAAAAGTATCCTGAAAAAAGTACAACGGGATAGATTAAAGACATAAACATATAGGAGTAGGAAAGTTTAAAATATTTTAAAGCTAATTGCCAAAATATAGCTTGGAGAAAAAGTAAGAAAAGAACTGATAAATAGTAAACATTTGTTGATACTTCATAGAGAGTATATTCTTCCATTGATATAGAAGCCTTTTTTCCAACTATAATAGCTAAAGATTGGAATAGAAAAGAGAGGAATATAAAGAGATATTTAAACATAATTTTTATTCTATAACTTTATAATACCAAAAAGATACAGAGTTGACCTTAAATCCATTTCTAATATAAAAGTTTTGAGCTTTAATGTTTGTTCCTTGGGTAGAAACGAATAATTTAGCAACATCATTCTCAATTAGTTTTTCCATTAGCATATTAATAAGAATTGAAGCAAATCCTTTATTACTAAATTTTGGATTAGAACCAACAAGTCCAATAGTGGCTATATCCTTTTCAATTTTAACAGTAATAAAAGAGCAAATATTTTTATCTTGACTTAAAACTAAACAGAAATCATCAAATGTTCCTAGTACCGCTTTTTTTATCCAGGTACTATAAAGTTTTTCTGAATCATGTTTAGAAAAAGGCTTATGATTATATCTTGATTTTTTATAAATTATCTTAGTGAAGTTTTGTAGAGTTTCAATATCACTAATATCAGCTTTTCTTATTCTTAGATTGGGATCTAATTTAATTTTTTGTTTTATACTTTTAGTTAAATTTTTATAAAAAGTAATATTTAATTCTACAAATTTAAAGTCAAGATATTCAAGCATTGATATTCTGTCTATATAGCTAATATCTACAGAAGATTGAATCAGATCAAACATATGTTCCTCTTCTACCTGGAATCTAGAAGAGGCATCAAAATCGCCAATTTTCATAGAAAAAAACTCAGAATCCCACACCAGTTTTTTAATCATTTAATCTTTCCTTTACAATATATAAAGGTCTCTTTTTTACTTGCTCAAAAATTTTACCAACATATATTCCCACTACACCAAGTGTCATTATTATAAGTCCTGAAAGTAGCCATACAGAAGCAATTAAACTAGACCAACCCTCTACAGGTGTTTTATAGATATAATATCTTAGTACAATATAAAACACATATATGAATGATAAAAAGGATATACTTATACCCATACTAACAATAATTTTAAGAGGCTTATCTGTAAAACTCAAAAAAGAATCAAGGGCTAATTTTAATAGTTTTCTAAATGTATAGCTTGTTTTTCCATGTTGACGAGAAGAATGTTTAACATCAATAGATACTCTTTTGAATCCAACGTACTGTACCATTACAGGGAAATATCTTATGGAATCATTTAAAGAGCATATACTATTTATCACTTTCCTACTATATATGCCAAAGTTTGCAATTTTCTCATCTTGCTTAGTTTCAGTTAAAAAACTAAGAGTTTTATAAAATATGAAAGAAGATACTTTTTTCAAGTAGCTATCATGTCTAATAGTTCGTTGACCTAATACAGAATCATAACCTTCCAAAGCCTTATTATACATCTTCTCTATCTCTTCCGGCTGATCTTGAAGATCTCCATCCATAACCACAACCCAGTTTCCCGAAGAGTAGTCTAAGCCTGCTGTAATAGCATAATGTTGACCAAAATTTCTTGAAAGGTTTATGCCAATAACTTTTTTATCTCTACTTACTAAATTATAAATTACACTCCAATCATTTTCCGGACTTGCATCGTTTACTAAAATTATTTCGAAAGAGGGTACTATTTTTTCTAAGGTATCAACAAGCCTTCTATAAAGTTCTTCCAAGCTTTGCTCACATTTATAGCAAGGAACTACTACAGATATTTCAGGATTATTATTTTTCATTGTTTTTTATTGAGAATTAAAGGTAATATTTCAATCTAGCTTATTTAAAATTATAACTACACCCACAAATAGATTATAATTAATAATTTTTTGTTTCACAAGATCAAATATTTAATAGCTTTACCAATTAGATTTAATCTATACAATCTTAACTAGAATCTACTGGAAATTCTTCGTCTTTAAGAGATTTTTAATTATCTATAGATGAAGTTTTATACTTTTTTGATGCAACCACAGTAAAACCACTAGCACAATTTTTTGCCAACTTGTTATGTTTTAAAATAATATCAAGAAACTTTACAGGAAATGTAATAACCATGAGAACTATATAAATTACAGAATAGAGAGGTCTATAACCAAATGATAGTACTACAGCAATATAATCTTGTAGTATCCAAAGTAACCCGGAAGTAGGCCCTCCTGCAGTGTAAAGATTTTCAATATTATATTCCTTAAATAAGATTTTCATACCCTCATATGTTCTTCTACTATAATCATAAGGACTTGCATGAAAGCCTTGCATAAAAGGGAAAAAACAGATAATCTTGCCTCCCGGTTTTAAGATTCTATAAAACTCTTTAACAACTTTTTCTGGGTTAGTCACATGCTCCAATACTGCTATATTTATTATATTATCCACACTATTATCTTTTATGGGAATATTATCAATATCACAACTCATATCTACATTATCATAAGGGAAAATATCTACATTTGAAACATTATCAGAAACATTACTGTTCCCACTTCCAAAATTTATAGACACTTTATTTATTCCATTAACATTTTCATCTATAAATTTTTTCAAATAATTATCGGGACAAACAGGGCTTATAACATTAATTAAAAAAGAGTATAATTTATGATACTTCTTAAAAAAATATTTTAACTTATCTAAGCTATCACTTATCTCAGATTCTTCAAAATATTTAAATAGTATCTTATTATTAGATATTTCTATCTTTGCCTTACACTCATTACAAGATATACTAGTCGGGTTTTCCGTAAAGGATCCCCCACACTTAGTACACTTCAATATTTCAATTTCAATATTTCTACCCATTATCAATTACCTTTTCTAATTTGAAAACTTGAAACATACTATTTTCAAAAACTAAATTATAACTCTTATCTTTCATCCAAAATCTCAAATAATCCTCTTTTCTTAAATATCCTAACCAAACTTTATCTTTTTTCTTATAACTTTCATCAGCTAAAGGCCAATTAGGATTTCTGGTAAATTTAGATGAAAAAACAATGTATACAGGTTTTTTCTTTTGGCTATTTTTATCAAACTCCTTTCTAAAAGATGTAAAAGTCAAGCAATCATGCCAAGGATTATTTGTTATACAATTAATTTCAGTTAAATAGTAAAACATAGGGATCCAACCTATAAAAACACCCGGTGTATTATTTCGTTCATAATTTTCTTTCTCAAAAAACCTTAGGAAATCATCTACAACTTCTACTCTTTGAGGAAAAGTGTGTATTCCATATAGTCCTTTTGCACTAAACATATTAATTAATAGCGACCTATCTGACAAATCTCTATGGGAATTATTATAGTTTTTAGGATTCAAAGATGAGAAAACTATAAAAGAGACTACTATTATTGTAAAATAGCTAAAATTAAGAGTAATATTTTTATTTACTGTATATTTTCTTTCATCTACAAGTATTGCTAAAGGTATTGAAAGTAGTAGTAAGGCTGACCCCGCTCTACAAATAATATTGAAAGAGAGTAGAGATCCCGGGAAAGAGAAAAGGGCAAGCATAGTTGTAACTATTATTAACTTTTTAACACCATCCTTAATACTATGCAGAATTAAAACATAAAACAGTGAAACCAAAATTAATATAGAAACTAGAAACTCTAAATTTATTTCAAGATTATAATGTGATAAAAAGTATATAAAAAATGTAGATATAAATGAAAAAACAGACCTAGTAACAATACCACTTATCTTTGAAGTAATAATCCAAAGGATTACTGTAAAAAAGAATATATACGGTATTGATCTATGTATTAGTTTCCATAAATTAGTAAAATAGATTTTAAATAGCTTAGATACAACATAATTATCATTTTCGGATTTATAAATAGGATCACACCTTAAGCTATCCTGTTTTAATGAGTCGGTTAAATAGAAAAAGGAATCAGAACTTATATTTCCAACAGATGAAGACTCTTTATCTTTTTTGAAATTAATAATTTGGTCATAAACTTTATGGTACTCATCACTTTTAATCTCTGGCTTACTTAAGTTTTCTTTTACATATGTAAAGTAAGGATTTATGCTATTTAATTGAAACATTATTAAAAAAGCTAAACCAAAACTTAAAAGATAACCCAAATAGATGTTTCCTAAGGTTTTAACAGGCTTTTTATTATTCTTAGAATCAAGAGCAAAAATAACAAGTGGCAAAATTAATATAGGTATATAATTAAATTTTAAAAATATACAAAATCCCCAAAAAAAGCCAGCTACAATTTCAGCTTTTATTTTAGAAGGGTACTTAAGAAAGAAATAGAAGCCAATAATGGAGAAAAGATATGGTAAATTATCATAATTAACTGAAAGATAGTAGTTGTACTGTATGAAAAAGAATATCATAAAGTAAAATATAAAAAAATGGGTTAATTTCTTGAAGTAGATTTCATATATTTTATAAGAAAACATTATTATCATTGAAACAACAATCACATAACCAACTCTTCCCCATAAAACAGAAGGAGTATTTATAATTTTTAACCATAATCCATATATAAAACTTGTACCAATTAGAAAATCACTATTTTCATAAGTTGTATTAGTCAGTAATCCCCATGCCTTTGATAGATGGAAACCTGTATCCGTAACATCAAATGTTTTAAAAATTCTTTGAAATGTATATACAATTGTTGTCACATAAAGTATAATTTTTCTATTTTTGTCTATAAACTCTTTGGGAGTAACTTTTGAAAAAGCAAATAAAAAAAATGGAATGGAGCCAAATATGTACAACAAGAACTCAATGTAAAAGAAAGAGTAATCACTATAGCCAAAATTGTTTAAAATTTTATCTTGGGATAGGGTTAAGAATTGTATTGGAGATTTAATTATCAAAACTAAAAAAACTATTATAAGCAATACGAGTTTGATGTATTTCATATATTTGACCTTTTTAAATAAAAAAAGCCAATCCGAGGATTGGCCTTATGTTAAAAACAGCTTTTGTTAGAATGCAGTACTCTGTGCAGATACGCCTGTACCTGATCTAGTAGGTGTAACAGTAATAACACCAGTTTGATTATCACCATTCAAGCTAACAGATATAGAGCTTATTTGAGCATTAGCCACACCTGTTGTCCAAGCTTTTAAACCTTGAACACTAGCTTCTGTAATATCTCCCTTTGAAGCAACTAAAGCAGCTGCTTCAGCAGCTACAGTTGCAGCCATATTTTGAGCAACTTGCATTGCTGCATCATCAATATATTTTTGATATGCAGGAACCGCTACAGCAGCCAGGATAGCTACGATCACAGCCACAACCATTACCTCAATTAAAGTAAAACCTTTTTTCATTTCTCTCTTCCTCCATTTTAAATTGTTGTTCGCCCAAAACGGGCACAGTTTACTTAAACAATCGCATAGGACTATGCAATCAATAATAATTATGACAAACTAGGAGTAAACTGCGTACTTAACTTTTTAAGTATACATTATATTACCCCCGACATAATTAATATCATATTTTTTTATACCCTTGTCAAGCTCTTTATTTTTACTTTTGGGAATACATTTTTCAGCTAAAATGGAAGTTGTGAAACTACTATAAATTATAAACACAATTCCTCTTTGTTATTTTTTATTTATTGTTTTTATTTTTAATAAAACTATTTAGATAGGATACAGTACTGTATTATACTTTAATCTAAAACACTTTTATGTTATAAGCAACTTATTATAGAATTTTTTTTAAATAAATTATACAAACATTCCTATTTTCATAACTAAAATTCCACTGTAGGTGATTTTCCTTCAAAATTCCTATTCCAGAACTAACCAAAGTTTTGCAATTTAACCTGAGTTCGATATAAAACAAATACCTATTTTATGTAATAATTAAAATTAGAAATATATCCTGTGTGTGTACCCTGAGGTTCTCGAAGGGTATAACTATATGATTATAGTTTTCGTTCCCTTCGAGAGCCTCAGGGTACTCTCTTTTCTATGGATATCTATACTTATTACATTAAATATTAGTTAAATGCTTATGTCGAACTCAGATTTTTTCAATAAATCCTAAATATCCGCAACACTAAAACCCATTTTAAGCAAACTATTTGACTTAACTATCTCCAAAAGTTTTTCATTATCTATATAGTTAAAATGTTTATTGGCATCTATAATGGAAGAGTTGTTTCTCTTCATATAAAATGAAAGTTCACTACTCTTTTTATACCCTATGTAAGGAACCAAAGCAGTAGCTATACCGGTTTTGTATAAAATATCCTCATTTCTACTCTCAATTGTTAAGCCCATAAAAATATTACTCTTTATTGTTGAAACAGAAGATATCATTAGATCAAGAGAGTTGAGTAAGGCATCCCCTATGATTGGAATATAGGGATTTAGTTCCAAGCACCCCTTAGCGGCAAGTTCTGAAATCATTGAATCGTTGGCAAAAACTTTAGCAGAACAACTTACAACATATTCAGGTATTACAGGGTTAACCTTACCCGGCATAATTGAGCTTCCGGTTTGTTTTTCAGGTATGGAAAGAGAGCTCTTTACAAGATCACTGCTTAAAAGTCTCAAATCAGAAACCATCTTTTCCAAATTCACCGAAAGTGATTTAAGTATAGCATGAACCTCGACAAAGGTATCTAAGTTGGATGTAGTATCACTCATATTTTCAGATCTTGAAAGAGGAAGATTCAGCTCGCTTTTAAGATTGTTGATAACCTCTAAAATAACAAATCTTGGAATGGCTAATCCCGTACCTATGGCTCCACCTCCCAAATTTAGAACCTTAATTCTTTCAAAACATTTTGAAACCCTCCACCAATCTCTTGAAAGGGCGTTGTTATAGGAAGAAAAGAGCTTTCCGTAAGATGTGGGAACAGCCTCCTGCATTTGGGTATGACCCATTCTCATTATATCCCTATACCTATTTTCAAGCTTTTCACCCTCAAATCTAAGATCGTTTATTCCACTCTCCAAAATTGAAAGTTTTCTCATTATAGCAATCTTTAATGCAGAGGGGATAACATCATTTGTCGATTGGAAAATATTTGCGTCATTTACGGGGTCAATCTTTTCATAATCACCATAATTAAACCCCAGAATCTCTAAAGATCTATTGGCAATAATCTCATTAACATTCATATTTATACTTGTACCGGCTCCACCGGAGATAGCAGGAACTATGAAATCATCAAAATATTTACCTAAGCTTATCTCTTCACTAGCCTGAATCATAGAGTTTAAACAACTATTGGACGGTATGGATATTTTAAGGTCTAAGTTGGGATATTTTTTATCAATGGCACTCTTAAACTTTAGAACGGTTCTGTAGAAACTTCTCTTCACATCACCAATTGCCCTGTACCAAGATATTGAAAATAGATGATTATTGGGGAAATTACTCTTTGCTCTAAGGGAGTGGATACCATATTTTCTATCCCTTTCTACCTCTAGCTCTCCTAAAAAATCTTTCTCAACCCTAAACTTCTCCATTATCATCACCTAAAATTAGTTCAACTTTTTCACTCTCTAAGCTCTCAACAGATCTTAGCTTCCTGTTTATCTGATTAACCCTTGTCGATCTCAAACTATCCAATGTTTTTTCAGCACTATTGAGCTGTCTGTAAGCTTTATCCAAAATATCCGTAAACTTGAGAAACTCTGATTTAACTGCTGAAAGCAACTCCCATACCTCGCTCGATCTCTTCTGTACTGCAACAGTTTTAAAACCCATTCTTAGACTATTTAAGAAAGCAGTTAGGGTTGTGGGCCCTGTAATAGATATTTTAAACCTTTTTTGAAGGTCCTCAACAACTCCCGGTATTGATAAAACCTCTCCGTATAAACTCTCTACAGGAAGAAACATTATAGCAAAATCTGTAGAGTGTGGAGGGTGGATATATTTAGAGCTTATATCTTTTGCCGAATTGTAGATAGAACTGATAAGCTCCTTATACCTCGACTCAATCTCCTCCTTATCTCCAACCTCTCTGGCTTCTAAAAGGAGATTATACTTATCTAAAGGGAATTTTGAATCTATTGGTAATAGAACACTCTTTTCATCATGACCGGGCATTACAATAGCAAACTCAACACTATTTCCGGAGAGGGGATCAATCTTACAATTGGATATATATTGATCGGGAGAAAAGATCTGTTCTAAGATAGCTCCCAATTGCAACTCCCCCAAAATACCTCTTGTTTTAACACCGGATAAAACCTTTTTAAGATCTCCTACCCCTCTGGCAAGGGTTTGCATCTCCCCCAGCCCCTTATGAACCTGTTCCAATCTACTACTAACTATATTAAAAGATTCTCCAAGTCTCTTCTCAAGAGTAGCATGGAGTTTATCATCTACTATGGATCTAATTTCATTAAGTTTTTCACTATTTCCTTTAGCAAGAGTTGAAAGCTGTTTTTCAACTGTTTCCAAAATATCTTTTTGATACTTTTCCGTTGACTCGTTCAGTAGCTTATATCTCTCCACTAAATCAAAAAAATTTACCTTTATAGCTTCCACAATTTTATTGTTTTGATTCTCACTTTTAAGAAAAAAGGATTCCGAAAAAAGATTAATATATTTGGAGATTTCACTACTTAATTTACCAATGGTTTCGGAAAAAGATCCCATTTGATTATCTATTTTTAAGTTGATACCTTTGTCTATTTCAGAGATTTTATTGTTAAGATAGAGCTTGGTATCATAAATATTTTCATTTAATTTTAAACTCTCCTCTAATAATCTCTTCATCCTATTCTCAATATCCTTTTCTAACTCTTTACTCTCTTTCCCTCTTCTAATAACCACAAAAACAAGAACAATGAGAACCAAAAAGATTAAAAGATTGAATGTTAATAACACTATTTCCATACTACTTTGCAATATCCAAAATCTCCTCTATACTATCCATAAAATAATCATATCCGTTATAATCTTCTCTACTTATCTTACCGTAACCTGTTCCCACTAAAACAGTGGTTAGCTTAGAGCTTTTACCCGCCTCAATATCTGAAACCTTATCACCAACAAAAAATGATCCCTCTCTCTCTATTCCATACTTTTTTATCATATCCTCAATAAGTTTATTTTTAGGTTTTCTACAATCACAAACCAAAGAGTACTCTTTAATTTTACCTTTGGGATGGTGAGGACAGTATAAGATCTCTTCAAACTCAAAGCCATGATTTTTTACTTCAGTTTTTATAAATGAATTAAGTTTTAAAAGATCCTTTTCTTTAAAGTAACCTCTAGCAATGCCACTCTGATTGGAGATTATAAAAAGTTTATAACCTCTCACAAACAACTCCTCTAAAGTTGATAAAACCCCCTTTTCAAATTGAAAATCCTCTATCTTATAGAGATAATCTTTCTCCTTATTTATAGTGCCGTCTCTATCCAAAAATATAGCTTTCATTACTTACCCCCTTTTAAATCCAGATTTCTATTTTGAGGAAAAATATTTAAAATATCAGCAAGCATTATAATAAGTTTTTTGTAGAACATAAAACAAATTTAGCTAAAAGATTTCAACTAAAAATATTACCCAAAAATATAGATTTTACCAACAATTTTAAACAATAATTACATATCAATTTCAATTTAACAAGAAAAAGAGAGAAAATTGATAATTTTATTTTGTTTATTGATCTTTCCTTTGTAATTTATATATAATGTGTATTACAAATAACAAAGTTTTTTGGTCTAATAATCATTAATTGGAGTGAACAATGGGAAAAGAGAAAAAAGATGAAGAAAAAAAATTTGAAGAGGAAAAAACGTTTGAAACAAAAATTGAGGAGAACGACTCTTTAGAGGAAGAGACTATTAAAGAAGAGTTTGAAAATTTGGAAGAAGAGCTATCTGATGAGCCTGAAAAGAAAGAATCTGAAGATATTCAAGAGGAGATAGTAGTAGGAATAAAAGAGGAAACCGAGGAAGAGAAAAAAATTGAGGAGGAAAAAGAGGATTCCTCAGATTGTGAGTTTGAAGAAAAAGAAAAAAGTTGGTTGGATAAAGTTAAAGAGTTTGAATTAGATACTAAAATAGGATTGGTATTAGCTATAATCATAGCCTTAGCTGCTCTTATCAATATTCAATGGATTAACTATACTTGGTGGCTAATGATACTATTAAGCGGTTTTGCTATTAGAAACCTTTACAAACAAAAAGTTGAACTTGAAGAAGAGAAGCCTTTTGAAGCGAGAGTATCAAATATAGCTTTTCTTGCTTTAATAGTTATTTTAATTATAAGAGACCTTATGATTACTTCAAGAATCTCTGAATTTATGGATATATTTAAAAGCTAATATGTTACCTCTTTTGACCTTTCTTACAATATTGGTTTTTTTAGAATCAAGCGAGGTATTTCAATCTTTTATTACTCAACCTATTTTTACCTCGCTTTTTTTTATAACCCTTGGTATGGAACCCGAAGTTGCACTGCTTCCTGCAATAATAGTTCAATTGTTTTTCCTTCCATCAACACAATCGGGAGCTTCACTGTATCCGGAGTATCCAACGGGATATTTTTTAACAATGTCGTCAATATTTATGATTTCAGAAAAATGTAATTTAGAGGAAATTCCCACTTTTTTCATTGTCTCAATAATACTTTCGGTATCCCTTTTATTTGCTACTATACTGTATTACAAGCGAAGATCTTCCGCCTACATAGTATCAAGACTTTCAAAAAAAAATATCTTCAAAGATTTCAAGAGTCTTTTAGGACTCAATCTACTTTTTTATATTTTTATATCAATGCCTCTTTCCTATGGATTGATAGTTCTTATATCAAATATTTTTTCACATCTTCAACTAAAAGATATAATATGGATATCCACTGCTCTTACTATAGCTGTATCTATGGGTATGATTGTTAATTATTATAAAAACAGAGAGTATAAGAAATTTATTATACTGGGTAATTTTTTAGGTTTAATATCAATTTGGTTTGTATAAAGATGAAACTGAACAACTACACAATTATATCTATAGTTATAAGATCAATGTTTATAAAGCTTTTCTACAACTATAAAACACTCTATGGTCAAGGTCTATGTTTCTGTTTACTTCCAAGCAGAAAGAATCTTAAGACGGAAATACAGCTGTTTTTTGAAAGACACAGTGATTTTTTTAATACAAATGATCATCTTTCAGGATTTGCAATAGGAACAATTATAAAGCTTGAAGAAGAGGGAAAATATCATCTTATAGCAAAGATAAAGAAGATATACTCAACTTCATTGGGTGCTATAGGGGATAATCTAATACATAAAACTATTAAGCCTATAGCTGTCCTAATACCTGTTAATATAGCATTATTCTTTAATTTAAAAACAAACTATATCTTCTATACATCTATAGCATTAATAATAACACTACTCATATTTTTTAATATATATATAAGAATATTCGGAATAATAAGCGGATATAAAAACGGCATAAGTTCCATAAAAATGTTTAAAGAAAATTTTTTAGCTAAGTTTACAAAATATTGTAACTACATCATCTACATTCTCATTGGTCTTTCACTTATAAACTTAATGAAATTGATACCAAATAATGAGGGTTACTCTATCTATCCACCATTAATGATATTTTTAATATTTTTTATATACATGTTTCAAAAACTAACATCTTATATAAAACTATCAATAATAGTTATAGTGATCTCAATAATGATATCCCTGTTTAGTAAATACTAACCCTTATTAAAAGTTGTACTTATCTCAACATGAGTTCAGTATTAAGGATCCACTAAAAACACCTTCTCTTTTTATATAGTATCTAATTAGGATCTACTAAACTTTCCCCATATTTAACAGCAGAGTTGAATGTACTAAAAATATTTTTTTCTCCTACCATTGAGATTATTCCACTCTTTCTAAAATCTTTTTCAACATTCTTGTTTATACCGGAAAAGATAACCAAGATTCCACTTTTATGAAGATTGTTTATTGTATCTTTCAAGTTATGAGTTCCGGTTTGATCTACAAAAGAGAGGTGTCTCATTCTTATAATTAAAATTTTTGACTGTAAACCAATCTCCTCTATAAGCTCGGAATATCTTCTCGCTGATCCAAAGAATAGAGGTCCGCTTATCTCATAAATAGAGATTTTTTTATCTATCTTTGAGTAATCATCAATTATATCTGTATCAATAAATCTATCAAGTTGTTTATCTGCAAGATCTGACATCCTTTTCATAAATAGTAGAGCTGAAAGAAGAACACCAACCTCTATTGCAACGGTTAAATCTACAAGTACAGTTAAAAAGAATGTTGAGAGTAGTATAATAATATCTGAAGTTGAACTTTTAAGTATAGCAACAAAAGATCTCCATTCACTCATGTTGTAGGAGATAACTATAAGAACACCCGCCAGAGATGACATTGGAATAAGCTTTGCCAACCCTCCAAGAAAAAGCATAATCAGAAGTAGCACAACAGCATGCACCATACCTGCAATAGGGGTTCTTCCTCCATTTTTTACATTGGTAGCCGTTCTTGCTATTGCTCCCGTTGCCGGAATACCGCCAAAGAAAGGGGTTACAATATTTGCAACTCCCTGTGCTATAAGTTCAGTATTTGATCTATGCTTACCACCTATCATACCATCGGAAACAACGGCTGAAAGTAGAGATTCAATACCTCCGAGTAAGGCAATGGTTATAGCAGGAGATATATAATGATGGAGTTTCGATAAGTCAAAATTTGGAACTACAAAACTTATTTCACTCGGTATATCTCCAAAAAATGATTCTATTGTAGATACGGGGAGATTGAATATTTTAACAATAATGGTTGATAGTATTATAGCCACAAATGATCCCGGTACCAGTTTTGAGATCTTTTTGAAATATATTGATATTAAAATGGTTAATATAGTTATTGCGAGAGCATAGATGTTTGTACTGTCTAGATTTGACAGATAAACAGACCATCTTTCTATAAATCCTGATGGAACCTTTTCTATGTTAAGTCCAAGTCCATCTTTTAGTTGAGTGGAAAATATTACCAGAGCTATACCCGATGTAAATCCCGTAATGAGAGGTTGTGGGAAAAACTTTAAAAGGGAACCTAATTTCATTAAACCCATAACAATAAGTATCACACCTGCAAGTATGGTAGAGATAATTAAACCATCAATACCGTACTGGTTTATTATTCCGTAAACTATAATAATAAATGCTCCGGTAGGTCCTCCAATCTGAACACGAGAACCTCCAAGAAAAGAGATTATAAATCCTGCTATAACTGCTGTTATTAAACCCTTTTCCGGAGATACCCCCGAAGCCACTGCAAATGCTATTGCTAAGGGAAGTGCCACAACACCTACAACAACTCCCGACAAAATATCTTTCGAAATCTGCTCTCTACTAATGCCACTTTTTAAAATAGTATAAAATTTTGGTTTAAATAAACTATTCATTTCTACACTCCCCCATCTAGGATTTTACCCCTCATAAACCTATAAGAGATAAATTTTAAATACTATAGAAACAATTAGGATCCAAACTCTTTTCTCTAAAAGATCCTATCTGTATTAAAACTCCTATCATATACTATCTTAAAGAAAATTTCAAGAGAAGTTTTATCTAAAATTTGGTTCTTTTATTGCAAATATAACACCTTATAAATTAGGATCTAATCTTAATAGATGAAACACTTTAAAAGTTCTGACAAAAAGAGAGCAAGATATCTATTACTTTTCATAGTTAATCTATTTATATATTAATTACTCTGTTACATATAGTATTTAAATCCTCATCATCGTGAGAAACTATTAGGCTTGTTATTTTAACTCTTTGTAAAATATTTTTTATTTCCAGACGCATTTTTTCTTTTATATCGCTATCTAATGCACTAAAGGGTTCATCAAACAATAAAATATCAGGCTCACAAATTAAAGCTCTCGAAACAGCAACTCTTTGCCTTTGCCCCTGACTCAATTCACTTGGATACCTATCTAAATAATCATCTATTTCAAATAATTTAGTCATCTCCATCATTTTCTCTTCTTTTTCAGATTTATTTAAATGTTTTACTCCAAATAAAATATTTTTTTTAACACTTAAATGTGGAAATAGAGCAAAATTTTGAAAAATAAAACCAACATTCCTCTTATATGCCGGCAATTTACTGACATCAATATTGTTTATAAAAATTTTTCCGGACTTAGTTTCTTCTAAGCCTGCAATTAATCTTAATAAGGTTGTTTTTCCGGAACCACTTCTTCCTTTAATTCCTACACACTCACCCATATCTATCGATAAATTTAATCTGTTTATAATTGGCTTTTTATCATATTTAAATGTTAAATTTTCTGTTCTTATCATTTACCAGTCCCCTTTCTAAGACAATTATACAAGCCATACATACAAAGATAATAATTATACTTGGAACATAAGCAACCTGTGGCATTTCATTAGCCATATAAGAGTAGATTTCCATTGAAATAGTTCTAAAGTTGAATGGGCTTAATGTAAAAGAGATTGTAAGTTCTTTAAATACATCTAAAATTACAAGTATAGCTATAAAAACAGTGGTTTTTGATAGAAAATATAAATCTATTTTAAAAAATGTCTTTATTGGATTTTGATTTAATGTCAACGATGCCTCAAAAATACTAGGGTGAATCTTTTTATATGTTTGCTCAAAGTTATTAAAAGCAATTGCCAGAAATTTAAGACTCATTCCAACAACTAAAACAATGATTGTTGAGGTTAAGATATACCCTTCAGAAGTAAAGTTTTTTATAAGAGGATTAATTAATAGATCCAAATTAAAACATAATGAATATACACCTAAACTTAAAATCATTGAAGGCATCATATATCCTAATGTAGCTATCAGAGAAAGTTTTTTTCTGGAAAATGGTTTAAGATATTTTAGCATAGAACTTAAAAACATTGCAATAATTATTATGACCAAAATAACCCATAAACTTAAAATAAGAGTTTGAATTGCAGCACCGGTAATATTGCTTTTGAAAAAATATTCATAATTTTTTAAAGCTCCTATTAAAATTCTTTGGAAAGGCAAAATAAATCCAATAGTAATTATAAGAGTATAAAAAGTATAAATCACAATATTAACACTCATACTTGCTTTTATTAACCTCCTTTCCGATAAGAGAGAGCTATCTAATTTTACCTTTTTATTTAAAAATTTTTCAAAACTTATTGCCATACCAATTATTAAAACTAATCCAAATGCTAATTTTGCTGAAGTAGATTGATCTGAACTCAATCTCCAAGCATCATTAAATGCTCTGGAAAGGGTTTGTACTCCAAAATATTCGCTTACCGCAAAATCTGAAAGACTTTCATAAATAACAAATAAAGATGATGAGAATAAAATAGTTTTTGTCAAAGGGAGTATAATTCTGTATAAAATTTGAAAATCTGATAAACGAAGCATTTTACCGGCTTCAATATACTCTTGCATATGTTTTTTTAGATAAGCATAGGTTGTTAAGTATACATAGGGATACAAAAAAATGACATAAATAAAAACAGTACTATTCATTGTAAAATCATTTTTAAATATTGTCTCTAAAAAGGGAATCCTATGGTAAAGATCTGAATATACATAAGCTCCAACATAAATAGGAATACTTAACGGTAATATAAAAAAAAGATTTATTATACTTTTAAACCTAAAAGAATAGAACGCCATAAAGTACGCCCCCAAAAAGCCAATTATTATACTAAAGAGACCAACTTTTAATATCAATTCAACGGTATTATAGATATAGTTGTTCAGTATCCTATTTTTTATGATAAAATCTAAATAACTGCTATTTGGCTCTAAAGCTAGTAGTAAAATATATAGATATGGCAGAAGCATAAATAAAACAGTTATTAAAGATAATATTTTTAAAGTTTTAAGAATATTTATATCTTTTAGCATTAAAAAATTCCTAAGCATAAGGATATTAGTAATATAATTTTATGATTACTTTCTTTTAGATCTATGGTTATTAAGTTTCACTAAATAAGATCTGCTTTTAGAAACTCATAAACATTGGATCAGTTAGAGAAGAAATGGTACCGAACTATGGTCAAAGCCTCCCCTTTTAACAAAAGTTATAAGGATAAATAAAATTTAAATTATGGTTCCATTGATTTTTTACCAAATAAACTGAAATTGTATTAAAAAAAGAAAATTCCCATAAGCCGGCAGTAGATGCCTATAAATACTAAGTGATGAACCAGATAAAAATTTGTTCTTTTTTAACAATCGAAAAAATAAAAAGTAAGATTTTTAAAAATCTTACTTTTTATTTTATATCCGTTTCAACTAATATCTCTAATTATCCCACTTCTCAATAGTCATAATTTCAACAGCTTTCTGATTATGCTCACCCAATTTACTAAGATCTATTTTTTGTTCGTTTAACTCAGTAATACCTTGCTTGTCTAACCATGATTTAAGCAAAGCTGACATTTTAGCATTTTTGTTTACAGGAAACTCATAATTAGTTGCAGAAAACACCTCTTGTTGAGGAACTTCCGATAAAAACTCCATAAGCTTTATAGCATTAGATTTGTGTGGAGCATTTTTTATTAAACCAATTCCACTAATGTTAACATGAACACCATTTTTATCTTCATTTGGAAAGTATATATCAACAACATCAGCAACACCAAAATATTTTGAATCAGGATTCTTGTCATTTACTAATTTTCCGTAGTAATAAGAGTTTGAAATTGCAATATCTCCCTTACCCTTTTTGATAGCCAAGGCCTGATCTCTATCATTTCCTTCAGGTTTACAAGCCATAGCGGAAACCAATTTATGAACCCATTCAGTAGCTTTTTCTTCTCCAAAAAGTTCAATAAATGATGCTACCAGAGACTGATTATATATGTTTGAAGAACTACGAATCAGAATCTTATTATTCCACCTGTTATTGTTCACTAAAGAGTTGTAGTCTAAGGAGTTTAAATCCTCTTTGGAAACACGCTCTTTTGAGTACAGCATAACTCTTGCTCTCTTTGTCAAGCCAAACCACTCATTATTTGAACCTCTATATTTTTCAGGAATATTAGAAGTTAAAACTTTACTTTCTACAGTCTCTAAAATTCCTGCTTTTGCAGCCTTTGCAAGATTTCCTGCATCCGCTGTTATAAAAAGATCCGCCTGAACATTGGCTCCTTGGCTTTTAATTTTTTCAATCAGAGCACCGGCTTTTTTTTCATTAACAACATTAACTTTAATACCTGTCTCTTTTTCAAACTTAGCGTATAGAGCATCATCACTCTTATAGTGTCTGGTTGTGTACAGGTTAACCTCTCCGGCTGACTTCTTTTCAGGTTTTACCGCTTTTTTTACTTTACTTTCCGAACTCTCGGAGCAAGCAGAAAATGTTAATAGCATGGCAAATGCTAATAAAAGTGACAACATTTTTTTGTTAAACATAAATAAACTCCCTTTTTTGTAAAAATAAAACAATCAACTTTAACAACATTCAATTTAACCTAATTTTCAAGATTAGTATTAATTTGAAATTCCCTGTTTTAAAATATCAAGATATTAAATAATTAAAACTTAATCTTTTTCAATAGATACTATTTATACCACCTACTTAATCGCTAGTGAATCTTAATATCAATTACAAGAAAAAGCAAATGTTTTTTATAAAAATTTGTAAAAAACTTAGTTTTATGTAAAAGTATAATCATATGATTGGTTCTCGAAGGGTATAACTTTATCTATCAGTCTGGGAAAAGTTTTAAGATTTTTGTCAAAATCTATAAACTTTTTATGGCATTTCTTTTGTAGCCAAA
>PDWI01000049.1_pt1 | contig 141080 bp, 124 predicted proteins | sample 1430891 | NCBI WGS metagenome assembly PDWI01 (sample SAMN01162508, study PRJNA174530) | Oral metagenome, whole genome shotgun sequencing project. | biome: Marine environment; feature: Marine mammal; material: Swab sample of the gingival sulcus; isolation source: swab sample of gingival sulcus...
TAGTGTCAACGGTTTAGTCATGGCATTTACGGATTACGATCTATCTACAACATTAGCATACTATATGTTGTAAAAAAGTCACATCAAAAGGATTGATTACCCTAGACAAACAGAAATTAACTGTTCTGACTCAGTGCCTCCAGTACTTCCCAGCGGTCAAAAGCCTGTTCTAGCGCTTGCTCTAGTTGTTGTAGTTGCTTCTGTGCTGCGGTGATTGCCGTCGCTTCCTGCTGATAAAATGCGGACAAACTCATTGTTTCTTGTAAACTTGCCATTTGAGCTTCCAACGCTTCAATCTGTACTGGCAATTGCTCCAACTCACGCTGATCCTTGTAGCTTAATTTTTTAGACTTATGGACAGGCTGTGGTGTAGTAGCTTCAACTACTTTAGTCTTTTTCTCATCGCACTTAGCTTCGGCTTTCTCACTAACAGGCTCAGGACGCTGTACTAACCAGTCGTCATATCCACCCGCATACTCAGTAATGCCGCCTTGTTCAAACACAATAGAACGAGTGACTACAGCATTAAGGAAACTACGATCATGTGAGATTAGCAATAAAGTTCCAGCATAATCCAGTAATAAGTCTTCCAGCAACTCCAATGTTTCAGTATCTAAATCGTTCGTTGGTTCATCCAATACCAACAAATTAGAGGCTTGAGCAAAAAGGCGCGCCAATAACAAACGATTTCGCTCACCACCCGATAATACTTTGACAGGCTTTTGGATTTGCAATGGTGAAAACAAAAAGTCCTGTAAATAGCCCACTACATGCTTACGTTGACCATTGATTTCCACAAAATCTGTACCGAAAGCAATATTATCGCGCAAGCTTTTCTCATTATCGAATTGTGCACGGTGCTGGTCGAAATAAGCCACTTGCAGTTTCGTCCCTAGTGTTACCTTGCCAATAGTGGGTTGCAAATCACCTAGCAATAATCGAATCAGTGTAGTTTTGCCAACACCATTAGACCCGATAATACCTATTTTATCGCCCCGCAAAATCGTCGTACTAAAATCATTGATTAGAAGCTGATTATCCCAAGCATAACTTAAGTGTTTGGCCTCAATAACCAACTTACCTGAAGCATCTGCTTGGCCAATTTCTGCTTGCACTTTACCCTGAAGCTGGCGGCGCTCCCGATAAGCTTCGCGCATAGCCTCTAAACGCCTAACTCGCCCTTCATTTCGAGTTCGTCTAGCCTTAATGCCTTGACGAATCCAAACTTCTTCTTCTGCTAAGCGTTTATCAAACAAGGCAGCCTGTTGCGCCTCTGCTTCTAAAGCAGCCTGCTTATTTTCTTGATATTTATGAAAATTACCAGGCCAACTACTTAATTGGCCTCTATCCAGCTCAATAATACGAGTTGCCAGCTTTTGTACAAAAGCACGGTCATGGCTAACAAATAATAATGTTCCTCGATAGCCCAATAGAAAGTTTTCCAGCCACTCAATTGCAGGAATATCCAAGTGATTGGTCGGCTCATCCAGTAACAATAAATCAGGATTAGAAACCAATGCCCGAGCTAATAGTGCCCGCCTTTTCCAACCACCAGATAAGGCATCAAACTGACCTGCGCCTTCCAACTCCAAACGAGATAATATGGTCTCGACCTGCCATTGCAATTGCCACTGTTCATCGTCACCTAGGTGCTGACTTAAGCCTGCTGCAACAACATCGAATACACTCGCATCATGACCATGAGGCACATCTTGTTGCAAACGTGCAATCTTTAATTCAGGTGAATGAATGACCTCACCCTCGTCGGGTACAACTTCTCGGCACAATAGCCTCATTAAGGTTGATTTACCTGTGCCATTGCGTCCCAACAAACATAAACGTTCGCCCGCATCAATTTGCAGATCGATACCATCAAATAAACGATGATCACCATTTTCTAGGTGAATATTTCTAAGGTGTAATAAGGCCATGTGGTGAATTATGGCAGCTTCGCTATCAGCTTGACTAGCGCTTTACTTTATTTCTATTCCGCAGCTAGAAGAATGAATCCAATGAAACACTTGGTACGATAATTCAGTATCGTCATTTTTAGTTTCTTGATGTGTTATAGCGCCACTCTCTGTTGCTTTTTAAAGTTAAGTATTTAAACTACTTAGTCCTTGCTTCAAGCTATCACCGTGCTGCCTAAGTGCAGCTAAAGCGTCTCGTAAAGCCGATAAGTTTTTACAGAGGTGATTTAACTCATCTTTTTTCCAAAGTAGCTCTCTCACTAACTCTTTAGCATCAAGAGACGTTGTCGCACTCTTGCTAGATGAATTTAAGCGTTTAGTGTCTAAACCAACAATAATATTGTCCTCAAAAAGCCGAGCAATATCTGCTTGAGCTTGTTGAAAGACATCATATTGTTTGGTAATTAATTCGTTGTAAAAAAACTGCCTAATAGGTTTTGGCACAAGCAGATAGGTCGCCTCATCACTCACCTCAAGCTCTAATAGTTGTAAACGCCGTAAATTTTCAATAACCCAATGCCAGTGCTTGTCATTCAAGCGACTTAGTGGTGTTAGAAAGCGTTGATATTCGTCGTGACGGCTGAGCCAACGTTTTAGCAAAGTAGAACGAAAAACTAATTGCAAAGCCTGCTGGGAAACAGGTTGCTCACTTAAACTTAATAAATACAACAAAGTCAAATCAGAAGTGCCATGTAGCTTTAACTGAAAAGCAGCCAAAATGCGCCGCAAGCCACGATACTTTACTTCAGGGTCATTGAGGATAGGGATGCTTTCAAGTCCATTTAAACGCCCGGCATACCAACGTTTTAGGTAAGCACCCAACAAGTGCAAGGTCAGCGGATCACTTCCAAAATTACTAATGAGTCCCTCCAAAGCACGTTGATTCGCTTTGATACCGAAGCTCATTAATATTTCAAACTCCTTGCTCAAAGCATTACTTTGGTTTGGCATTGAAGTTTCAGGACAAAGATCGAAATGTTGCATTAGACAGCCCCTCACTAATTAGCAAGCATATTGTTTAAATTATAATCTTTCCAATGTGAATAGTTGATGAGCGATCTAAAAGTCTCTTTAAACTTTTCTCTTCACTATTGTTTCCAATATCTTCTCAGGGATAGCTATAGAACGCGCTTCACGATGATCAACCCAAACAATTTTGGCATACCCCTCGCAAACCATGTGTTCGGGGTCAGAACTGGCATACAACTCATAGTAACTCATAATACTAGAGCGTCCTGGTTCTCCTACATAACAGTCAATACGCATATTATTTGGATAAACGACCGACTTTAGAAAAGTACAACCAGCGGTAATCACAACAGGTCCTTCATGTTGTGCCGCAATATCAGCGGCTCCCCAATCAGCCACCATTTGCACTCGTGCTTCTTCCATATAACGAAAATACATAGCATTGTTAACATGGCCATAAGCATCCATATCTCCCCAGCGTATAGGAAGATGGCAGGTATAAACTAGATGTCTATCTTTAGAAACTGCTGTCATATTGATATCCTCATTTAGCCCTAGCAAAAACATCAGTAGCCAGTGCATCACACAAGGCTTCAAGCTTACCTGAACCCGATTGCCTTGCTCTAAGTTGCTGGCTAGCTCGCATAGTCACTCACCCATTAATCTCAGTCATGCCACTTAAGAACGATCCACCAAGAGGTGGCCTATGGTAGAATCCTTAACGTAAAGCTGCAACAAGCTGGCCAACTGCATTCAATATGAATTACCCTTCCCAGACTTTTTGACAGAATCAGAACGTGTTCTATCAATGTGGCTGATGTACTGGCACAATGCCGTAAAAAGCTAGTGGCAGCGCTCAAAGATACTAATCGACAAAAAATGCTATTACGTGAAATGAAAACAGGACTGATCGGTTATACTGACCTTGAGGATCAAAGTACTGCTTGTTGAGGAAAAATAACAGATGGAATACATCTTAGTAGCTGTATTTGCAATTGGGCTATTACTATTCGTATTAAGCTGGCTACGCGTCATTTGGGTCGGCTTTAAACACCATCCGATGACAGGACTAATTTCGGCTATTCCTGTGGTCAATTTATTGGTATTACCCACTATTTGGCATAAAGTCTCTGGTTGGCTATTGCTTGGTTTTATTGGCCTATTGATTACAATCATGGCTTGGTTTATGGGCGCAGAACAGCGTGTGTATCGTTACAATCTGGGCGGCACAGAAGCTACTACTGAAGCAAGTAGCGCCGATGAATCCAGCAAAATAGATCTACCTTTATTAGGTGGTGATGATGACTCTTCACTCAGCTCAGGCCAAGAACTGCCTAAAGCGGCACTGTACCGTATGGTATATAAACCTGTCACAGTGAACGAACTCAATAATTATATCAATGAATATGTGCGCATTTCTCGTCAGGATAGAAGCCAACCCGAAGGTAAGCTGCTGCGCTTTGCTGACAAGTACCTCATTATTGAGCGTCGTATCAATGAACACCTTGATGAAGTACGTATCAATCTAGACGATATTACCCAAGCTGAAGTAATTACCCGAGAATAAAGCGCGTGCAATGCTTTGTTTACCGAAATCGATACAAACTTGGGACTTTTTTATTTCTAGCTGAAAAGGATAATTTTTCCCAAGTTCCTGAATCTTTATTGCAATTATTTGGTGTACCTGAGTTTTCCTTTGAGTTTGAACTTACTCCAGGACGCAAACTGGTTCAGGCTGATGCAGATGAAATCAAAAGAAGCCTAGAAACAAATGGCTTCTTTCTGCAACTGCCGCCAAGCAATGAGGTAAGGTGTTAATAACTATCAAAGCATTTTCGTCAGCTTATTACGCCAAGCTTGCCAACGTACAGCAACCTATCATCTATACGGCTTGCTGCTTTTCAATCCATCGCTAAAACAATTTTATTATTGGTATTCGTTTGCACCCAGAATTGCCGACTGCGTACTTTATCTGCATGTCTCGCCACTACCTCATAACGGCCCGGTGGCACTATAATAGTCCGTGAATGGCGTTGATAACTGCCAACAAACTGCTTTTTATTACCCTCTAAGCGAAATATCTGCCACTGTACTTGCTGAAATAAAGGATTATTATCTTGAACAGCCACGAGATTAATACGTGCAACAGGAATGGCCAGTGAAGTATTAAGTTGCTGACCTGCATTAACAAAAATTCGCTTTTGTACAGGAAACTGATTAACACTCGCTTCCAAAATATAAGCACCTGCTGGTACAAGTTCTGCAATATAACGCCGCAAGCCTAATTCAAAACGATGCTTTTTACTACTGAGCTTCCACCGAGCTGGCTGGCTGGACAACGCTTCCAAGCGTCCAACATCTGCATGAAAATAGGGAGTAACCTTCCAACCACCTTTTAGCAGTACCCATTTATTTTGCTGAAAGCGCCCTACTTGCAATTGAATTTGGTAGCTACCCGCAGGGAGAGAAACTTGATGGTTATTACCCTGAAATTGCCTTAATAAGTCATGTTGAGTGGAAAAAATCTTCCACACAATTTCATGATCCTTGACCTTTAATCCTTTAGGTAAATTGACCTGAAGTTCCAGAGAATGGGGACTAGGAACAACCTGATGCAACGATACATCGTAAAGAGAAATCGTTTCACGACTTAATAAAGCAAAGGTTTGATCCACAGCAATAGCTGAGCTATGCCAAGCAAGGCATAGTAATCCAAACATTATAAAAAGAAGCCGTCCTTTTACAGAAATCAGTCTGCTTAGTATTTTTTTGTTCATGACTAAAGCCGGAGTTTGTGTTGGGTCACTCTAATAAAGCTTTTTCAGCTTAAAAGCTCAACGCCAACCCGACAGGCAAAAGGCCTTTTACGCTCGACGGTAGATACTTGAAAAATAGCTAAGCTAGGGTTAAGGGATTTGTTTGAGAAAAGTGCCGAGCCGCAATTTTAACGGCTCAGCATGGGTTCAGTCGTTTTGTGGCAAGTTTTTTTTGCCGTATGTTTTGAAGGGAAAGTCGGCTTGATAGCGCCCATTCTGGGTGGAAATAGCTAAAGTGGCACGCCAATGCATAACACTACTCGTACAAATGGGTAATACAAAGCTACCTTGCCATTGATTATCAGAGACGGCTTGCAAATTCGCATATTGGTATCCCATAAACATATTGACACCTTCGACAGTAATCTTGGCAGACTGAATCGCATCAAAACCTTGTAATTGTGCCTGCACCTGAATATCAGATAGCACTGTAATAGGGTGAGGGGACAATGCAATGTGTACTTGATGACCCACTGTATCTTGCGCAACGCAACTTGCTTTTTCCAAGGCACAATCGCCCTGTAAATCTAGTTTTAACACGCGCTTGTTCGTGGACAGTGTGGTATAAATAAATCCCGACGCAACGCCTAGCAGCAATATGGCAGCGACCACCGAGATCAATATTATAAAACTACGTTTTTTCAAACAACCTCCAACTTCATTAAGCCACTGTGCCGTAATAAGGCTTCAATGTTTGGCTTGCGTCCACGAAACGCTATAAAGGACTCCATTGCAGAGCGAGAACCACCTACCTGTAAAATTTCCTCCAAAAAGGCACGTCCTGTCTCAGCAGAGAACAAGCCATCTTCTTCAAAGCGTGCGTAAACATCTGCCGATAAAACTTCTGCCCATTTATAGCTGTAATAACCAGCAGCATAACCACCTGCAAAAATATGTGAAAAGCTATGAGCCATGCGATTAAAAGCAGGAGGCTTTACAACAGCAACGGCATCACGTACTGCCTGCTGAATCCGTTGGATATACCCTTCCTCAGCGGCCTGTGGATCAAGATGTAAACGCATATCAAACAGAGCAAATTCCAATTGTCGCACCATACTCATAGCGGATTGGAAATGACGCGCTGCTTGCATTTTATCGAATAAAGAATCAGGCAATTTTTCACCTGTTTGCCAATGCGCCGCCATCATGTCAATGACTTCACGCTCCCAACACCAATTCTCCATAAACTGGCTGGGTAACTCTACCGCATCCCATTCGACACCATTAATACCTGCTACATCAGGATAATCAACTTGAGTAAGCATATGATGTAAGCCATGCCCAAACTCATGAAACAAAGTAACCAGTTCATCATGCGTAAATAAAGCCGGTTTATCACCTACAGGCGGTGTACCATTACAAGTTATGAAGGCGACTGGAGTTTGTAATCCATCTAAGCGCTGAAAACGCCCGCAAAAATCACTCATCCAAGCCCCACCGCGCTTATGTTGACGGGCATATAAATCAAGATAGAACAGGGCACGTTGTGAGCCGTCTTTATCTACTACACGATAAACACTGACATCAGGATGCCATGTATCAACCTTGTCTTCAGCTTGAATACGTACACCATATAAACGCTCAACTAACTCAAACAAGCCCTCAACGACCTTGTCTACCGGAAAATAAGGTTTTAGATCCTCGTCACTAAAATCAAAACGGGCTTCCTTCATTTTTTCGCTAATATAAGTCACATCCCAAGCTTGAACTTCCTCAATTCCTAGCTCGGTTTTGGCAAAACTACATAACTCAGCAAATTCACGCTCAGCAAAAGGCTTGCAGCGCACAACTAAATTTTCTAAGAATTGGACGATACTTTCAGTACTGTCCGCCATTTTGGTAGCCAAAGAAACTTCGGCATAATTGTTATAACCTAATAGCATTGCTTCTTCTTGGCGCAAGCGTAAAATATCTCGCATAAGCTGTGAATTGTCCCATTCAGGATGATCTGCTTGGTCAGAAGCTCGAGTCGTATAAGCATGGTAAACCTCTTGTCGCAGTTCACGCTTATCTGCGTAAGCCATAATTGAGAAGTAACAAGGAAAATCCAGCGTAATCCCCCAGCCTTCTAAATCACGTTGGCAGGCTGCTTGTTTTGCCACTTCCAAAGCAGACTCAGACAAACCCACTAATTCATTAACATCGGTGATGTGCTTAAACCAAGCATTGGTAGCATCCAAAACATTGTCTGAAAAGCGCGAGCTTAAGGTGGAGAGCTGTTGGCTGATCTCACGATAGCGCTGTTTCTTATCATCTGCCAGAGCAACACCGCTCAAACGAAAAGATAACAGACTATTATCCAAAGCACACTTTTGTGCCTCATCTAGCTTCTCAGCTTGTTGACGTACTTGTTCTATGGCTTCATAGAGTATTTTATTTTGACCTATTTCTGTGTGGTACTCACTAAGCTTAGGCAAGCAAGCATTATAAGCTGCACGCAAAGCTTCATCATTCACAACGGCATTGAGGTGACTAACAGGTGACCAAACCCGTTCCAGACGATTTGACGCCTCATCTATTGGATAAATAAGATTTTGCCAAGTCGGTTGAATAGTTTGTTTTAAACGCTCATTAAGCCAAGCTCGATTTTCAGCCAACACCTGATCCACAGCAGGCTCGACATGTGCTGCTTTGATCTTATTAAAAGTGGGTAGGCCGTGTGTTTTTAATAAAGGATTTTCCATAGAACCTAAGCCATCCTGTTCAAAAAAAGCCTGTTTCACGTGAAACAGGCTTTGGCAATATTGAAGGTATAACTGAATACTCAACCATTGAGATAAGCGCTAAATATCAAGATTTTCAACCGATAAGGCATTACTTTCAATAAATTCGCGCCGAGGCTCCACTTGATCACCCATCAGCGTCGTGAAAATCTCGTCTGCCGCAATAGCATCCTCAATGCGTACTTGCATCAGTCGACGAGCTGCAGGATCCATAGTCGTTTCCCACAACTGATCAGGATTCATTTCTCCCAAACCTTTATAACGGCTCACATTTAAGCCACGATAAGCTTCACGCATTAACCAATTCACCAACTCATCGAAACGCTGTACATCCTGAGCACGCTCACCACGCTTGATTTGAGCTGTGTCCCCCAGCAAACCATCCAGCTCCTGATTCACTTGAATCAACATTTTCATCTCGGGTGTCACAAACATGCCTTGATCAAATATAACCATATGATCCAAACCATGTTGCTGCCTTCTGACCTCAATGGTCCATTGGCCTTCGTCCTCTTTATGCAGCCTAATGCTGTAAGAACGTTCGCCATTCATACGTGTATTAAGCGTATCGATTGCGCGCTGCATCCAAGCAAAATAAATGTCTGCACCCAAACTAAAACCTGATGCTTGCATAGACTCAAACAACAAGCTCTCTAAAACATCACGATCATAACGACGAGCCAAACGATTAATAATGTGCAAAGCTGAATTGTATTGTTGCAATAAAGCTTCTAAAGCTTGGCCACTGATCGCAGGTGTATCCGCAGCTAGGTGTAACTGAGCACCATCTAAGGCAATTTGAATCAGATACCGATCTAATTCTGTTTTATCTTTCACATAATACTCTTGTTTGCCGCGTTTCACTTTAAACAGGGGAGGCTGCGCAATGTAAATATGACCACGCTCGACTAATTCTGGCATTTGTCTATAAAAGAAGGTTAGCAATAAGGTGCGGATATGTGAACCATCCACATCAGCATCCGTCATAATAATAATACGGTGATAGCGCAATTTATCGGGATTATAATCCTCTCGCCCGATACCACAGCCCAAAGCCGTAATCAGCGTGCCCACTTCAGCAGATGCCAGCATCTTATCAAAGCGAGCTTTTTCCACATTCAGGATCTTACCCTTCAAAGGCAGGATAGCTTGGGTACGGCGGTCGCGGCCTTGCTTAGCAGAGCCACCTGCTGAATCACCCTCGACCAAGAATAATTCTGATTGTGCTGGATTTTTCTCCTGACAATCTGCCAATTTACCCGGTAAACCGGCAATATCCAGTGCTCCTTTACGACGGGTCATCTCCCTAGCTTTACGTGCAGCTTCACGCGCGCGAGCCGCTTCCAACATTTTAGAAACAATGGCTTTGGCTTCACCCGGATTTTCTAATAAAAAGTCAGATAAGCTTTCTGCTACCACTGATTCAACGGGCGCTTTGACTTCAGAAGAAACCAACTTGTCTTTTGTTTGTGATGAAAACTTCGGATCGGGCACTTTGACGGATAAAACGGCTGTTAAGCCTTCCCGTGCATCGTCGCCTGTTGCGGTCACTTTCTCTTTTTTAGCATAGCCTTCGCGCTCTAAATATTGATTTAACGTTCGTGTCAGCGCGGTACGAAAACCCGACAAATGCGTGCCACCATCTCGCTGCGGAATATTATTGGTAAAGCAGAAAATACTTTCCTGATAAGAATCATTCCACTGCAAAGAAATCTCTACACCAATACCATCACGCTCACCAGAGTAATAAATAATATTAGGATGTATGGGTGTCTTTTTGCGGTTGAGATGCTCTACAAAAGCACGGATGCCACCTTCGTATTCAAATACTTCTTCTTTTCCTTCTTCACGGCGGTCAAGCAAACGAATCCGCACACCTGAATTCAAGAAGGACAACTCTCTCAAGCGTTTAGCTAAAATATCGTAATGAAACTCCGTTTGAGAAAAAATCGCTCTACTCGGCAAAAACCGAACTGAAGTACCCGTACCTTCCGTATCATCAATGACTTCCAAATCGGTTACGGCCTCACCTAAGCGGTACAGTTGTCGATGCACTTTACCATCACGGCGTACCAACAACTCCAGCTCCTCTGACAAAGCATTTACCACGGAAACGCCCACACCATGTAAACCACCAGAAACTTTATAGGAATTATCATCAAACTTACCACCAGCATGCAGTACCGTCATAATGACTTCCGCCGCTGACTTGCCCTCCTCAGGGTGAATATCAACTGGAATACCACGACCATCGTCAGTTACACGCACGGAACCATCGCTAAAGATTTCAACTTTAATTTCTTTGCAATAACCCGCTAAAGCTTCATCAATCGAGTTATCCACCACCTCGAACACCATATGGTGTAAACCTGTACCATCATCAGTGTCGCCAATATACATACCAGGTCGCTTGCGAACAGCCTCAAGACCTTTTAATACCTTGATATTTGAGGAATCGTAACTTTTCTCACTCATGCTTATTCCTAAATTTAATCCTTAATCACTCAACAGACATTCACCTTGTTTCACGTGAAACTGCAATGAGTCGGTTGGTAAATAATCTGGAGATGGAGGGCGAGTTTCAGTAATAATTAACTGCTGCTGTGTGCCTTGCAAAACTTGATACAATAATTGCTGGTTATCATTATCCACTTCAGAAGCCAAATCATCGATGACTATTATACCGCGATTTTCGCCCTCCTGTAGAATGGCCATGCTTTGCGCTAATAATAAGGCGATACCTAGCAACTTCAATTGTCCACGTGAAGCTGTTTTTGCCGCAGCTGTATCATTCAGTAAGACCAATATATCGCTGCGATGGACACCGTATAGTGTCACACCATAACGCTTTTCTTGTTCTTCTTTGCTACGTAGAAAATGCAATAACTGATCCTTATCCGAAAGGGCAATAGATGCTGGAAAACCCCTAGTTAACTGTAATTGCACTTCACCAATAGGATTTAGCAATACATTCAAAGTTTGCAGAGCAGCTTGCAAAGCATGTAGCGCGCGCTCACGATAACCGTAAATACGCTGTTGCAAGGGTACAAATTGCTCTGTCCAATAAGCTAAGGCATAAGCCTGCTTCGACTCACGCAAGCACACATTGCGCTGTTTTAAAATACGCTGATAGGTTTTCCAGTCTTGATGAAACTCTGGTTCCCGATAAAACGCAATCCAGTCCAACAGTGCTCGTCGCTGCACTGGCGAACCTGCTAATAAATCTACGGTCTCTGGATGGATAATAGTCAGTGGCAAGTGTCGACTTAACTCAGCTTGCTGATGTATATCCGCATGATTAATGCGAATGTGGGTGTGTTGACTGCCTTTGCTGATACCCAGTGGGTATTCCCTTCCAGTTTGCTGATTAACAATGCGTCCACGAACAATCAGTTGGTCTGCGCCCCGACGAATCACTTCAGCAATACGAGGAGTACGAAAAGAGCGGCCACGTGACAAGATACACAAACCTTCAACCAAACTGGATTTGCCTGAACCATTTCCTCCGATAAAAACGTTAGTCCGCGCAGATAACTCTAAGGCGCAGTGTTTGATAATACGGCAGTTCTCCAATGTTAACTGCTTTAACCACACAAAGAACGACCTGCTGCTGTACTAAAGACGGATAGGCATAATGACATTACGAATCGCTGCATTGCCCGGATCAGTGACAAGCGCACTACTTTCAGGCGAATTCAATTGCAAGGTCAGAGTATCCGTTTCCAAATGATTAATGGCATCCAATAAATAAGTTACATTAAAGCCAATATTAAAATCTTCGCCTTGGTAAGCTACATCCAGCTCATCCTGAGCCGTTTCCTGTTCAGGATTGTTTGATTGTACTTTAAGTACACTGTTAGTAAGACTTAAACGTACCCCCCGAAACTTTTCATTGGACAAAATAGCTACCCGTGTCAACAGATCCTTAAAGGCTTTACGATCAATGTCTACACTGATCTGGCCTTTCGCAGGCACTGCTGCTTGATAGTCGGGATAACGCCCATCAACCAACTTGCTGGTAAAACGCAAATCACCTATTTGTACCCGTAAATGGTTTTGGCTAATTTGTAGACTTAATTCAACTTGACTGTCACTACGCAAAAGACGTGACAGTTCCAGTACGCCTTTACGTGGAATAATCACCTGTAAAGTCTCTTCTAATTGCGTTTGCAAATCGGTCAATGTATACAAGGAAAGCCTGTGTCCGTCCGTAGAAACTGTGCGGATATGCTCAGGGCTAAGTTCTAATAACATACCGTTGAGATAGTAACGCACATCCTGATTGGCCATTGCAAATGCCGTGCTTTCTAATAAACTCTTTAAGTCACGTTCTGCCAAAGACAGGGTATACGTTTCACCAATATCATCTAGATGTGGAAACTCGCTCGCAGGCAAAGTAGCGAGCTCGAAGCGGCTACGCCCTGAACTTACCAAAGCGCGGTCATTTTCTTGAATATCAATCGCAATCAAGCTATCTGCGGGTAAAGCTTTGCAAATATCAGCCAGTTTGCGCGCAGGTAACGTGATTTCGCCTTCACTGGCATCAATCAAGGCGGTTGAACTGGCTATTTCCAACTCCAGATCCGTACCACGCCAGTAACAAGTGTTGCCTGTTATCTTTAAAAGTACGTTCTCTAAAATAGGAGATGTATGACGTTTTTCAATAGCGCCTAAAGTTGCTTGCAAGGATTCCAGTAACGCTTCGCGTGTTTGTGTTAATTTCATTTAAATAATATCTTTTTAAAAAAAATCATAATAAATAAGCAGTGTGTCCAAACTGTGGATATCTATCTATAGCCTTGTTTCTCATGAAAGTTTAGCTGAATTTTACCTGTATGAGTACGTGGGTAAAATATCTGTTTTCCTGTGTATGAGTTGTGGGTAAGTTTTATCTACAAGTTATCCACAACTCATACCACTGCTTTTCCCTGTGCTTATACAGGATTTATGCACTAGTGTGTCAGTTGTCGAATGAGAATACGATAATCCTCTTCCATACGATTATCTGACTCAAGTAATGCAGCCACTTTGCGACAGGCATGTAATACCGTCGTGTGGTCACGTCCACCAAATTCATTGCCTATTTCTGGTAAGCTGTGATTAGTGAGTTCTTTGGCTAATGCCATCGCTACTTGGCGGGGTCGTGCTACTGAACGGTTACGGCGTTTTGAATCCATTTCACTGGCACGGATGTTGTAGTGTTTGGCAACGACCTTTTTGATATTGCTAATGGAGACCATTTTATCTTGGCTGGCTAGTTGGTCACGCAGAGCTTCATGGACGAAATCCAAAGTAATTTCATGAATACAACGTAAGCGCATGCCTGCGATAATGCGTTGCAAAGCACCTTCTAGGTCACGAATATTGGAGCGAAAACGTTTGGCAATAAAGAATACAACCTCCTGAGGTAGGTCGAGTTGCTGATCATCAGCCTTTTTACGTAGTATGGCAACACGTGTTTCCAAGTCAGGAGGTTCTACTTGTACGGTTAAGCCCCAATTGAAACGTGAGCGTAAGCGATCATCAATGCCTTCAACATCACGTGGAAAGCGGTCACTGGCAAGAATAATTTGTTTTTGACCTTCCAATAAAGCATTAAAGGTATGAAAAAACTCTTCCATCGAGTGGCCTTTGCCAGCAAAAAACTGTATATCATCAATCAATAGGGCATCAGCACTGCGGTAATGCTGCTTAAAGGCATCAATTTGTGAAGTACGCAAGGCAGTGATCATGTCATTGACAAAGCGCTCCGCATAAACATAGATAACTTGCCCCCCCGGATTATGCGCCAAAATACAATTCCCAATAGCGTGCATCAAGTGTGTTTTGCCTAAGCCAACTCCACCATAAATAAATAGCGGATTATAGGATTGCCCCGGATTTTCACCGACTTGCAAGGAGGCTGCGCGTGCTAGTTGATTGGATTTGCCTTCCACAAAGTTAGCAAAGGTCATACTGGGGCTGAGCGAATTAATAAAACGATTGCTAACAACTGAACTGGATGTTGAAGAAGGCGTGGCCGCTACGACAGGAGTATTAAGACTAGCAGCATGGTTGGCGGGAGCTGGGGCAAAGTGGGTTACTTCTTTAGGTTCAGGTAAGGGGTTGGCGGGAGGTATTGGTGGGGCAACACTGCGAGAGCCAATTTGTAATACTACATCAAAGTCACTGATGCCAGATAAGTTACGAGCATGTAGCAATATGTGCGGTAAATAAGCCGCATGCACATGCTGCAATACAATCGGATTAGGCGCGAGCAGATATAATACATTTGGTTTTTCTACAGCATGAAGGCTGCGTAACCAAGTGTTGATTTCTTGACTGGGAAGATCGTGTTCCAGTTGGGTCAAGCACTGTTGCCAAAGCATAAAAATAGCGTCCCGTGAAAATAACAGGCTAGGTAATGGTGTGAAGTGGAAGCGCTTAGTATAACGCGCTAGGATAGTTATCCACAAGCAAAGCTTCTGGGAAACTTTGCCAGAATGCCCTTGACAAGGGTGAATTGATCCATTAGCTTTCTCCCCCTTTTGTGGGGCTGTACAGGGCTGAATATAAGAAAAATCAGCTCTTTGAAACCACAGTTTCCCACTGTATCCGATTGGCCTTTGATTTGGTAAATTGCTATGAAAAGAACATTCCAACCTAGTAAACTGCGTCGTGCTCGCACACATGGATTTCGTGCTCGTATGGCAACTGCCGATGGTCGCAAGGTATTAAGCGCCCGCCGTAGTAAAGGACGTAAGCGCCTAATCCCTTAAGTTTGGCTAAGGAATTACTGACCCGCGCGTGTCGTGTCCTTTTCCTTTCCGCGTTCTAGCCGTTTAATCAGCCCCGGTGAGTTTCAGCGGGTTTTTCAGCGCGGCTTGCATCGGCGCATACAGCTTGTAGGCTTGCTGGCGCGGGTACGTGAGAGTATCCAGCCGCAAGCTCGTTTAGGCTTTGCTGTGTCTAAGCGTTCTCTCAAGCGAGCTGTTGATCGTAATCGTGTTAAACGTTTAGTTCGAGAAAGCTTTCGTCATCATAAGCACCTTATTCCCCCAGTCGATATTGTCATCCTCGCAAATACTGAGGTGGCACAAATGGATAACGCTGTTATACTGCGTCAGCTTGAAGTGTTGTGGCAACGTCTGGGCAAGCTATATCCCGCTGTCCGTGTATCTGGGCTGGCTGACGACACGCATTCGAACCTGTAAACCGGATTGAGTCACCACTATGGATTCCCAACGTCCTTTTCTTTATATCACCTTAGTTTTTCTAGGATTTCTATTATGGGTGAATTGGCAGAGCTTTAATGCTCCTCCCCCTAAGCCGACGGCTGCAACAGCGACTATGAGTACCCCGGATGCTAATGTAGTGTCTGATAATACTAATACTGTGCCCAGTCAGCCGACAGCGCCGGAGTTCGTTTCCAACACTAACAATAATACAGCGCAACAGCAGCAGAGTAACCCTAACGAACAGTTAATTCGGGTACGTACTGATGTATTGGATATGCAAATTAGCACTATGGGTGGTGATTTTGTTGTCGCAGACCTACCCACTTACCCCGTTAGCTTAGAACAAAAAGATAGTCCTGTTCGTATTCTTGATCGGGCTGGAGAGGGCTATGTTGCACAATCAGGTTTATTGGCGCGGGGTGAAAATGCTGCCAGTCGTGCCCCTACTCATCAAACTTTATTTAGCGTTGAAAAAACTGAGTACACCTTGGAAGAGGGTCAAGATGAGCTGATTATTCCACTGCTTTGGCAAAGCCAAGATGGTGTACAAGTCACTAAGCTTTATCGTTTTAAGCGAGGGCATTTTGATGTTGATGTAGAGCATCGTATTCAAAATAAATCTACCCAGCCTTGGTCGGGTACCGAGTATCGCCAATTGCAACATGGTCCAGTGCCTCCGCCTGCTGGTGGCTTCCTCACTTCGGGCGTGCGTGCTTTTGTGGGGGGGGCTTATTACGCGGATGGCAAATACCAGCGTATGCCATTTGATGATATGGCTGAGAAATTGAATATTGCGACCGAAGGTGGCTGGGTCAGTATGCTGGAGCACTACTTTATTAGTGCGTGGATTCCGCCGCAGGATATGAAAGGCAGTTATTATACTCAAGAAATTGGTCAGGACTTGAGTCGTCGCTACATTTTGGGAATGCACAGTGCCGTGCTACAAGTGGCACCAGGTCAATCAGGTCATTTTTATTCCAAACTATGGGTAGGACCGAAATTACAAGACGATTTAGAGGTTTTGGCTAAAGGGCTAGACCTGACGGTTGACTACGGCATCTTTGCCTTTATTTCCAAGCCTATTTTTTGGGTGATGCAGTGGATTTATGTCCTTGTGGGCAACTGGGGTTGGACGATTATTTTCCTAACTTTATTGATTAAACTGTTGTTCTTCTGGCCTTCTGCGGCTAGTTATAAATCAATGGCAAAAATGAAAGCCGTCGCGCCAAAGCTCAAAGAAATTAATGATCGTTATGCCAATGATCCACAGGGCAAGCAGAAGGCTATGATGGAGATTTACCGCAAGGAAAAGATCAATCCTCTAGGTGGCTGTTTGCCTATTCTGATCCAGATTCCAGTATTTATGGGCTTATATTGGGTTTTATTGGAAAGTGTGGAGCTACGCCAAGCATCTTGGTTGTTGTGGTATCAAGATTTATCTATTCGTGACCCTTATTTTGCGCTACCCATTATCATGGGCGTGAGTATGTTTGTTCAGCAGAAGCTGAATCCTCCACCTGCTGATCCTATGCAGCAGAAAATCTTCCAGTTTTTACCGCTTATTTTCACCTTTATGTTCTTGTGGTTTCCAGCAGGTCTGGTCTTGTACTGGGTGGTCAATAATATTCTGTCGATTGCCCAACAGTGGTTTATCAATAATAAAATTATTGGCAAACCCAAGACAGAATAAATAGGAATGTTTCATGTGGAACAATACCGATACCATTGCAGCGGTGGCAACGCCAACGGGACGTGGTGGTGTCGGTATTGTGCGTATTTCAGGTGAGCAAGTTACCGCTATAGCTCAAGCTATATTGGGGGCAGTTCCCCATCCCCGCCATGCGACGCACCGCGTTTTTTTAGCTGCTGATGGCTCTCCTTTAGATGATGGTATTGCTGTTTATTTTTCTGCACCCCACTCTTTTACGGGTGAAGATGTGCTGGAGTTACAAGGACATGGCGGTACGATTGTCTTAGATTTATTGCTTAAACGTTGCTTGGAGTTGGGAGCACGCTTAGCGCGTCCAGGCGAATTTTCTGAACGAGCTTTCTTTAATGACAAATTAGATTTAGCACAAGCTGAAGCCATTGCTGATTTAATTGATTCTAGTTCAGAGCAGGCGGCTCGTTCTGCCTTACGTTCTTTACAAGGCGAATTTTCTCAAGCGGTCAATCATTTATTGCAAGCGCTGATTGAACTACGGATGTATGTTGAAGCCGCTTTGGACTTTCCTGAGGAAGAAGTGGATTTTCTAACTGATGAGGCGGTGACTAAGCACTTAGCGCAAATCAAGCAGCAGTTAGCAATGATTTTTCAAAAAGCACAGCAAGGGAGTCTATTACGGGATGGCATGACTTTAGTGATTGCGGGTCGACCCAATGCAGGTAAGTCTAGTCTACTGAATGCCTTAGCAGGACAGGAAGCTGCGATTGTCACTGAGCTTGCAGGCACGACCCGCGATGTTTTGCGCGAGTGTATTAATCTGGATGGTATGCCGCTACATATTGTGGATACAGCGGGTTTGCGTGAGAGCGATGATCCTGTTGAACGCATAGGCATTGCGCGTGCTTGGCAGGAAATAGAGCGCGCCGATTTATTGTTAATTCTGCTGGATGATACCCAGCAAACTACTGAGCCGGATGAAGAATGGTTGCAGCGCCTACCGGCAACGTTGCCGCGCTTGATGGTGCATAATAAAGTTGACATTAGCGGTAAACCTCCTGGTAAACAAGGCGAGCATTGCTACATTTCTGCCAAGCAACAATTGGGCTTGGAGGCGCTAAAAAGTGAGCTAAAACACCGCATGGGATTTCAAGAAGGTACAGACAATGTGTTTATTGCCCGTAGGCGACACTTACAAGCGCTAGAAAGAACCCAAGTTGCCGTACACGCGGCTGAAGAACAGTTGCAAAAATTTAATGCAGGTGAGCTAATGGCCGAAGAGTTGCGCTTAGCACAGGAAGCATTAGGGCAAATCACTGGAAAATTTACGCCCGATGATTTGCTTGGAGAAATTTTTAGTTCATTCTGTATTGGCAAGTAGCGCTGCTGTTAACGGTACTATGCTGCAAAACATTCCAATAATTGCCTACGTATCTCCCCACTGTCCGCAGCTAAATCCACTGTTGCAAAGCGAATGCTGTGCCCTTGCAGGGTGACGGTTTCTTTTATCATTTGTCCAATAGCAGGGTAGAGTAATAAACCACTGGCGGTATCCGCCAGCTTATCACCATGCCCTGTTTGGGACATGAGGTAAGCGTAGAGTTGGTATAAATGCGGACTGCTGAAAGTCTTTTTACGATGCCAGCCGTTTTTAATAATATGGGTAAATTTGGTATCAATTACTATGCGTTGTGCTGACTTGGAATGTTCCAGAATAATATCAGTTTGCATACTGGGCAGCAGTTGAGAAATGGCAGCACTTTGTTGCTGAATAGGCCAGAATAAGCGCTTACCTTGGCTCACTTGCCAGCCTTGTGGAGTCAGTACAACACTATAAAAGCCAGCAATGGCTTTTTCATACAAGCGGCGTATCCAAGGCAAATCTTGGCGCTCGGCATGAAGTAGTCTTTGCTGGCCGCTGCTTTCTGTGGGCAAATGTAGATTAAACGCTAAGTGAGCCAAATTGAGTAGCAGTTGATCTGTTTGCTCGTGCCGACCACAACGCTCTTGGCTAATTTGCATACGACTGGGACACGGGTCGGTGATACCTAGTTGTTTAAATTGGCGTATTAAACGCAAGCAACCTTGGCGTAAGCTTGGGCGACTCACTTGGTGACTGATATGCTCCAAAGCGGCACGGATGTAATTATTACGGATATTATTCTGGCTTAAGGTATTGAATTCACAGGCGACTTGTCCACGTAATAATAGTTGGTGACGCTCGGTTTGTAGCGCATTAATGCGTCCACGTACACGGTTTAAAGCGGCTTGTTGGCTTTGATGTTGTGTGCTGAGTTGGGTTTGTAAACGTTGCTTAACTTGATGAGTGAGGATTTCAGCCAGCAAGTCGGGCAGTACATCCGGGCATGCTTCCAGTGTGTATTTATCCCAGCCATCATAGCGCCATAAGTCCGAAGCATATAACATCAACAACCACAGATTACGTACTGGAATGCCGCTAATCTCACCCCCACTCATACTCTAGTCAGCCAATAAGAGTGCTTGTACTTCAGCCACTTTTTCAGGGGCATCAAACCAATATTCTTCCAATAACGGCAGAATTTCTGTGAGCACAATGGCTTGCCACCATGCTTCTGGGTCTTCAATAAGCTGTCCACTGCTCGGAGTCACAAAGCTATGGCCAATTTGAAAGGCAGCACCTAAAGCAGGGTCATGGCTGAGTTGCTGATTCAGGTTTTGAAGACGTTGTGATACCTTTTCTAAAAAAGCGGCTTCTATACTAAAATGCTGACTCACCCAGTCTTGCCATAGCTTGCCTAATTGCGGTGTAAGGGTGACAAAGGCAAAGCGCCGCCGCAGCGCAAAATCTACCAAAGCTAGGGAGCGGTCTGCTATATTCATAGTGCCAATTACATACAGATTGGGTGGCATAAATACCTTTTCCAATTTTTGTTCAGGGCATCGATAAGTCAGTGCTAGAGCACTCGCTTCATGGCGTTTATCCGCTTCCAAAAGCGTTAGCATTTCACCAAAAATTTGGGCGGGTTGGCCACGATTAATCTCTTCAATCAATAGCACAAAACGCTGATCCGGCTGTGCTTGGGCGGCGGCAATAGATTCCAATAGCGGGCCATCTTCAAGAGTTAAAGTGCCGTTGCCATTTGGCCGCCAGCCGCGTACAAAGTCTTCGTAAGACAGATTAGCGTGAAATTGTACCGCTCGCAATTGACTGTCACGTTTAGCCCCCATGAGTGCATAAGCCAGCCGCTTAGCTAACCATGTTTTGCCTGTACCTGGCGCACCTTGCAAAATCAAATTTTTCTTGTCTTGCCAGCGTTTCAACAGACTTTCCAAGCTTGCTTTGCTGATAAAACTACCTTCGGCTATGAGGTCATCAAGATGGTAAGGTTGCGCTAATATTTGTGGTGCTCGGTAATGAGAGATGTTTTTGTGTGGCGCAATGCTGCTAGCAGATCTGCCATAACGGCTCGCTTGATAAGCCAATGCCGGAAAGGAAATGACCTGAGCATCAGGCTCCATCATGTAATCCAATAAGACTTGTTGCAGATGCAAATAATCTTGCCCATTGAGGCGCTTGTTTTTGTGGCTTTTTTCAGGATGAATTGGAATTTCCAGCGCCTTTTCAAGGTAATGACGTGAGCGGTTGTCTAGGCTGGGGTAAAACCAAGGTTTAATCCAGTGCAAACCTAAACTGAGATTCCATCCAGTTGAGGCGACTCGGCTGGCAGCATCATAAGCAACCATAAAATCCGTTTCGTGCGTTTCTGTTTGACCGCTAGCAAACAGCAAAGCGGTACGAAACAACGCCCATAACGTGTCTATATCTTGTGGTTGACGCTGTTTTTCCAGACCAAAAAACCAAGGCTTTTGTGAACTTAATATCGGCACAGCTTCAAAGTGTTGTGGTGCAGCAACGGGAATATCTCCCAACAAGTTGGCCAAGCCTTGGGCTATTGCTTGCCGTTGGCTGCTGTTCACATTGCGATTAAACAAACCCATGACAGTAAACGGACAAATATCCTGCAACGGTGTAGCCATGCCATCTGCTCGTTGATCATTGGCTAATAAGGTTTCATCTAATTGCTGACTGAGTGTTTGAATGGCCGCTAGTAAAGCGCTGCGATTCTCTTGAAAATCCAGCAAGCGTTGGGCGAAGGCTTCGTAGAAGTCTGTCCAAGGAAAGGGCTTAGGTAAATAGGGCTGATCACCAAAGCGTTCCCACCAAGTGGGCGCATTGCGAAAACGATCAATTTCTTGCGGCTGTTGATTAAATGCGAATTGAATCAGTGCCGTGCGCATCCAGTTATTGGGTAAGACTCGCCAAAGGGTAGCGCGGTGAGTAAAGAAGTACCACTCACGTGCTTGTGCTAGCGGCTGCCAATCCACATAAACTGTGCGCCCGTCCCCTGCATTGCCAGTAATTGTACCCACTGCATGAATCGCCATGACTGAAACAGTTTCCCCTCGGGCATCAAAGGGCAGTGCATGTTTGCGGGTATAGCTACTTTTTAACGCAATCCGCTCGCCAGCTTGCATCGCTAAAACAGACTCTGACAAACGTTTTCCTAGGTTACTTTCCCAGATACCCTGTTGTAAAAAACGGGCAGACTGATCATCTTTGCCGTTGAAATTAAAACCGACAAACCAGTAGGGGCGTTGTTGAGTGGAGAGGCTTGGCATAGGTTGTCAGCAGTGAGTTACTATTACTTCAGAAAAAAATCTGCCATCCAAGTGCCTACTTTATTTCCTTCTGCTTGCACCTCAGCCTTTTCCAGTTCTTGCAATATTGCGTCCACTTGCGCTTCAGGAATCACACTGCCTTTACGCAGTTTTAGCAATTCTTGCTCAAAATGATCTGTAAACTCAGGGTGTCCTTGGAAGGTAAGGATATGGTCGCCATAGAATAATGCAGCATACTCACAAAAGGCTGAAGTCGCTACGACTTCAGCATCTGGAGGACATTGAATCACTTGATCCTGGTGCATTGCATAAATACGGAAGCTATCTAAGCCTTCCATAGCTTTGGTTGCCGCTTTTTGCAGATGGTATTCATGTATGCCAATACCCCAGCCTTTGGCAGATTTGTCCACCACACCGCCTAAGGCAGCGGCAATAATCTGGTGACCAAAACAAATGCCCACCATCGGCACACGCGCTTGATTTACTGTGCGAATAAAGTCTTTCAAGGTATGTATCCAAGGCAAATTTTCGTAAGCCCCATGTTTGGAGCCAGTGATTAGCCACGCATCACAGTCTTTCGGTGACTTGGGAAACTCATGCTCCAACACGGCATAGCTTTTGAAGCTAAAATCTGCGGCCTGTGCGCGCAGTAATGTCTGGAACATTACCGCATAAGAATCATAACGATCTGCTAGCTCTTCGGGCGGACGACCCGTTTCCAGAATGCCAATCAACATAATGTAGAACCCTTAAATTAATCCAGTAGGAGAGGTTGGTGCACCTTTCTTTCCCCATTTATCCTTTAGTTGATACCTCCATGAGCCGACTGTTTCACCTAGGCTCTGGCATACTATTTTAGACTGTTCCCAAGTAAGTCGCATATTCTGCATCAGTTACCCGACGGTTAAACTTATTGAGCTCTTGATCTTTCACTGCCGTAAAAACTCGCACAAATTCTTTCCCCAGCAATTGCTTGAGCAAGCTGCTACCCCGTAAGCGATTAATCGCATCAGCCCACTGATAAGGCAAAGGTTCTCCAGCATGTTTTTCACTATAGCCATTGCCAATCACTGCATCGCTTGGTTCCAACTTATGTTCTATACCATAAAAAGCAGCACTCAAAATCGCCGCCATCACCAAATAAGGATTAGCATCCGCGCCCGCAACCCGATGTTCAATACGACGTGCTGCCGGATTACTGTCAGGAATACGTACAGCTACTGTACGATTTTCATAGCCCCAATTAGCTGAGGTAGGGGCATGCGTGCCCGGTTGTAAACGTCGATAAGAATTAAGATGCGGCGCAAAAATCAGCATAGATGCTGGCATAGCATGCAACATTCCTCCAACAGCATGGCGTAATAACTCACTGCCTTTGGGTGTCTCGCCAGCAAACACATTATTACCTTGCTTATCCAATAAACTGAAATGCAGATGAAAACCGTTACCGCTTTTGTCACCATACGTTTTAGCCATAAAGCTCGCAAGGTGGCCATGCTGACGCGCAATGCTGCGCACGGTTCGCTTGAACAAAATACTCTGATCGGCTGCTAACAAAGGATCGTCAACGTGTAATAGATTGACTTCAAACTGCCCATCACCTAACTCAGCAATAATCGCATCAGCCGGAATATCTTGTGCCTCACACGCAGCGCGAATGGCTTCTAAAATGGCATGAAAACGATCTAAGTCATTAATGGAATAAGCATTCGGGCAATCGAAGCCCGTTTGTGGTAAAAGCGGCGAAGGAATCGGATGTCCTGCTTTTTCAGAAGCTATATCCAGCAAATAAAACTCAAGTTCAGCCGCCACCACTGGTTGCAAACCTTGTGCGGTATAACGCTCGACAACACGACTTAATATTTGGCGCGGATCAGCGGCAAAAGGTGTACCATCAGGATTGCTCATGGTAGCCATCATATGAAAATGTTCGCCAGATTCCCACGGTGTTGGTTTAGGGGTATTCCCTAATACTTTACAAATGCCATCATTATCGCCTGTCTCAAAAACCAAGCCATTTTCGATAACATCGTCACCCCAAAAATCCAGCCCCATGACTGACCGAGGTAGTTTGAATCCGTTTTCAATCAGGCTATCGGCTGCTGTTGCACGAATGCGCTTGCCACGTTGATTGCCATTTAAATCAGTAATAAAGGCATCCAGTTCTGTGGTCGTACTGTGGCTAGGAAAGGGGCGGTCTGGGGTACTCACGAAAATCCTCTCACTTGATAAATGGTGAAGCGCTGCGCGATATAATATGCTATATCCTCACTATTGTGATCACAATCCAGTAAAGGGTCAAGAGGCTTGCAGGCAGCCTCTACATGCCTGAGCGGGCGTTCACTTGTAGAATTGCCACGAATATTAACAAATGAATATTAACAAACAGACCATACACATTACCCCACTAGAACGAGACCCTGAGCAGGGTATCAATCAGTGGGTTTATCAGAGTTTACGGCGTGCCGTCATGTGTGGACAAATAGTACCTGGTTTACCCCTGACCATACGTGGGCTTGCCAAAGAACTAGCGGTTAGTCCCATGCCGGTGAGGGAAGCTCTGCACCGTCTGACCTGCGAGGGGGCGATTGAAACGCGCGATAATCGTCGCGTGCTTGTGCCTTATATGACTGCTGCACGTTTCAAAGAATTGTGTAATGTACGGATTGTGCTGGAAACTTATGCGGCTGAGACGGCTCTTCCTTATTGTCGTCCAGATCATATTCGTGAGTTAGAACATTTAGACCGCTTTATCGAGAAAGCACACCAACGCAACGATGTCGAAGGTGGCAGTCTTGCCAATCAAGCTTTTCACCGTTATTTATACCGGCTCAATCCGTTTCAAGTGTCTGTTCCGCTCATTGAAAGTATCTGGTTACAACTAGGGCCATTTGTACGGATTGCTTTAAACAAACTCAAACAAAATTATTATATTGATCGTCACCAAGAAGCTATTCACGCCTTGCGTCAGCAAAATGCCTTTGCGCTGCGCCGCGCTATAGAAGCAGATATTCGTGATGGTATTGCCTCTATTGAGTCTGTAGAGGGGTTGGAGAAACATTTTATGGAGCGAATTGTTTAGGCATAACAGAGTTGACGCGATTAGGTGATTGTGATCACAATGGATAAAAATATCCCCTTTTAATATTGGAAATTTCCAAGCATAAAGACCACCACTCATCAGGAGTCACACCATGTCTCAATCCACTATCGACTGGCATACACGCGCAGCGCAATTAGACATTCGCAATCAGGCTTTCATTAATGGTTGTTGTGTCGCATCGGCAACAGGGGAAACCTTTACCCGTATCAGTCCGGTAGACGGACGCAAGCTTACCGACGTAGCGGCTTGTGATGTAAAAGATGTTAACCGTGCCGTGGAAGCTGCACGGGCTGCTTTTGAAAGTGGATGTTGGCACTTGCGTTCACCCACCGAGCGAAAAAAGATTTTGCTGAATTTTGCTGATCTTATAGAGCAAAACGGCCAAGAGCTGGCCTTGTTAGAAACGCTGGATATGGGCAAACCCATTCGTGACAGTCAAGCTATTGATGTAAATGCTACAGTACGTTGTTTCCGTTGGTATGCTGAAGCCATCGATAAATGCTACGACGAAGTCGCTCCTACTGCTCACCATACTTTAGCAACCATTACCCGTGAGCCATTAGGTATCTGCGGCATGATTGTTCCTTGGAATTTCCCCATGATTATGGCCTCTTGGAAGTTAGCTCCTGCCTTGGCTGCTGGTAATTCAGTGGTACTCAAACCAGCGGAGCAATCTCCCTTGACAGCATTACGCCTAGCAGAGCTGGCGTCTGAGGCTGGTATTCCTGATGGTGTTTTTAATGTTGTGCCTGGTTTTGGCCCTACCGCAGGCAAAGCATTAGCCCTACATATGGATGTGGACGGAATTTATTTCACCGGCTCTACTGCGGTTGGCAAGTTGATTATGGGCTATGCCGCACAGTCCAATATGAAAAAAATTGGTCTCGAATGTGGTGGTAAATCAGCTCATATTATTCTGCGCGATTGTGACAATCTGGAATTAGCAGCAGAAAATGCAGCTTTTGGTATTTTCTTTAACCAAGGCGAAATGTGTTCAGCAGGCTCACGCCTGATTTTGGATGCACCTGTGCGCGATATTGTTATGAGCAAAATCGCAGAAATCGCTCAAAAAATGCAGCCAAGCAATCCACTAGATCCAAACACTTGTTTGGGCGCTATGGTGGACAAGGAGCATACGGCTACGGTTATGAACTATATTGCCAGTGGCAAACAAGAAGCTTCTTTATTTTTGGGCGGCAAGCAAGTGATGCAGGATACTGGAGGGTGTTATATTGAGCCTACTGTATTCGATCAGGTCTCTAATCAAGCACGCATCGCTAAAGAAGAAATTTTCGGCCCAGTCTTGGCAGTCATCACGGTTGATGGCGTAGATGAAGCTATTCAGGTGGCGAACGATACGCCTTATGGACTGGCGGCAGGTATATGGAGTGATAATGTAAATACGCTGATGAAAGCTACGCAAGCCTTAAAAGCGGGTGTGGTGTATGCCAATTGTTATGACGCAGATGACATTACGACACCTTTTGGCGGTTACAAGCAATCAGGTATTGGGCGTGACAAGTCACTGCATGCCTTCGATAAATACACCGAACTGAAAACCACTTGGCTGCGTTTACGTTAAGTGTATCCTGTCACATTGTTTATACATCTTCATTATGGCAAGTGTGGTGAAGGTGTATATCTCATTCGCTTAGTGGCAATCTGGACAACGCCCCTGCAAATTCAATTCGACTTCCTCCAATTGATAACCACTTGGTAAGCTCAGCATGAAGGCGGGTTGTATATTTTCCAAGCAAAACACTTGATGGCATTGGGTACAATGAAAATGAGCATGTCGGGGTCTGCTTTCCAGTAGTGCATTGTAATGCCAACTGCGATCCGCACCGGCTACTTTGTGTGCAAAACCTTTCTCAACCAGCCAATCTAGTGCTCGATACAAAGTGACTCGATCGAAATTCATACCGTGTTGTTGGGCTGCCTTTTCAATATCAGGATGATTTAGAGCCGTTTTAGCCTCCAGCAATAGGCTCAAAACGTCCAGACGAGTTGTTGTTATCCGACCTCTCGTTTTTTGCAGCAATCGTTTGGCTTCCTGTCTGCTATTGTCTAGGCTCATATCACCCCAATTCGGTTTATTTAGAACGACCGTTCTGTATAGAGATCATATCATCCTGTTGTCTGACTGTAGTAAGATCATGACACACTAACAACATCTACTATTACGGCATAGTGATTCTGAGCTTGGCTTAAAAGCCTGAAATTTATCGCTACAATGGAACTTTTTGCGGGTAAAGCTGCTATCCTCCGCCGCCATTAGCTCCTTGTATAGTTTGTGGAAGGTGATCTATGCTGTTATCCCTATGTGCTCTTGTTGTTGGGCTAGCCCTGCTGGTCTGGAGTGCGGATCGTTTTATTGATGGTGCTGCGGCCAGTGCTCGGCACTTTGGTATGCCACCATTACTGATTGGTATGCTCGTGGTCGGTTTTGGAACTTCTTTGCCAGAGATGGTGGTGTCGGCCATTGCTGCTTGGCAAGACAATCCCGGGCTGGCTTTAGGAAATGCCTATGGTTCGAATATTACGAATATCGCTTTAATACTAGGTGTAACGGCTCTAGTTGCGCCCATTGCAGTCAACTCCAGTATTATTCGTAAAGAATTACCATTGCTAATGTTTATTAGTGTGATGTCTGGTTTGCTATTGTGGGATGACAGGTTGACTTGGCTGGAGGGCTGCTTATTGCTGGCAGGTTTTTTTGGACTCATTGCTTGGTCAATTTTTTCTGCCATACGTAGCCATGATGATCCTCTAGAACAAGAAATGCAGGCTGAGCTGGCCGAACACCCCGATATGTCATTAAAAATAGCGATGCTATGGACATTGGCTGGGCTATTTCTATTGGTAGTCAGTTCACGTCTGCTAGTCTGGGGTGCGGTCAGTATTGCTCAGTCGTTGGGTGTTAGTGACTTAATTATTGGCTTGACCATTGTGGCTTTAGGTACTTCTTTACCTGAGCTTGCATCTTCTGTTGTGGCTGCGCGTAAAGGTGAGCATGATATTGCCTTGGGCAATATTATTGGCTCCAATATGTTTAATCTACTGGCTGTTGTTGGTATCGCAGCCGTCATCAGTCCCACCAATATTAGCCCTGAACTGCTCAGTCGTGACTGGCTGATGATGATGGTTTTGACGTTATTATTATTTGCCATGTGTTATGGTTTTCGCGCTAAGGGACGCATTAATCGTTGGGAAGGTGCGCTACTATTACTGGCTTACCTAGGTTATACCGGCTGGCTGGTTTATAGCGCCCTAAGCTAAAGTTCAGTACAAAGGAGATCTTGTGTATACACGGCTTGAAGAACGTTTGCATAAACTGAGCAACCAACAGCTTGGCTCTTGTTTGCGTGAATCCCGTAACGGCCTAGAAAAGGAAAGTCTGCGTGTGAATCATGCCGGTCATATGGCTCAAACGAATCACCCACGAGTCTTAGGCTCAGCCTTGACTCACCCGTGGATTACGACAGACTATGCTGAAGCGCTGCTGGAGCTGATTACACCACCCCAAGCACATGCCAGAGACGCACTAGATTTTCTGCTGGATATTGAAACCTTTGTTTATCAGCAACTAGATAAAGAGCTACTTTGGACAACCAGCATGCCATGTATATTGGGCAGCGAAGCCGATATTCGCATTGCAGAGTATGGCCATTCCAATGCCGGTCAAATGAAACATGTTTATCGACGTGGTCTTGCTTGGCGTTATGGCAAAACGATGCAAGTCATTGCAGGTATTCATTTTAATTATTCTATTGCAGAAGATTTTTGGTCCGTCTGGTTTGCAGAAGAAGGTGAAACAAATGAAACCTTACGTGCCTTTCGTGACCGCTATTACATGGGATTGACACGTAACTTATTACGCTATGGCTGGCTGGTCATTTATCTATTTGGTACTTCACCAGCGATTTGTAAAAGTTTCCTCGGTGGCCGCAAAGCATCCGACAGTATGCGTTTATTTAATAAATACACCTTGTACGAGCCTTACGGTACATCGCTGCGTATGGGGAATATTGGCTATACCAATACCAAGGAAAATGAAACAGGTATTCGGGTTTGTTATGACACTGTGCAAAGTTATACAGAAAGCCTGCGCACAGCGATTAACACGCCTTGTTCCAAATATGCTGAGATAGGTGTCAAGGTTGCAGGTGAATATCGCCAGTTGAATGCCAATATTCTGCAAATTGAAAATGAATATTACAGTACGGTGCGCCCCAAACAGCCATTGGAAGGCTTTGAAAAACCAGTCAATGCTTTGCGGGATCGTGGTATTCGTTATATTGAGTTGCGTTCAATTGATATTAATGCTTATTATCCAAGCGGTCTTACTCAGCAACAACTGGCCTTTCTGGAAGTTTTTATGCACTTTTGCCTGTTGCAAGAGAGTCCAAACATTGCACAAACAGAACGCACTGACATCAACCATAATCAGTATCTAGTTGCACACAAAGGACGCTTGCCCGGCTTGAAGCTAAAAGATTTGCATCGTTCGGTCAGTTTGAAAGATTGGGCTAATGAGTTACTACAAGGTATGCAAGGGGTAGCTGAATTATTAGATACAATTCATGACACCACGATTTATCGCGCGGCTGTTCAGCAGCAACAACGGCTAGTGGATCATCCTGAGTACACACCCTCAGCCCGCATGCTGGAAGAAATGCAAACCCAAAACGAAAGTTTTTTCAGCTTTGCCCGACGTAAATCAGAAGAGCACCGCGCGTTTTTCCTGAAACGGCATCTGTCTGTTGAAAAACAACAAAGCTTTGAAGCGATGGCACGAGAATCTTTGGAACAACAAATAGCAATTGAAGCAGCAGATCATTTGGATTTTGATAGTTTTCTGAAAAAATATTTTGAAGGCAGCCTATAAACTGATTGATTCAGGTGGCTGTACCGTAAAGAAAATTCACACAAGTTTTTGGTTTTTTTGAACGAAAACTGCTATACACTTAGAGGAGGGTAGTTTCAATATTAGCCCTACGTTGCGGGTAATTCGTGTGACTGCTTATCTGCCAACTTCTCATTTCAGCAGCACACGCCCAGATGAGATGATTACAAGTGAATATTTATGTTGGAAACCTAGCCTACGCTACCACTGAAGACGATTTGCGCGGTATTTTTAGTGCTTTCGGGGATGTTAGTAAAGTCAGTATTATTAAAGATCGTGAAACTGGCCGTTCAAAAGGTTTCGGCTTTGTTGAAATGTCTGATGATACCGCAGCACAAGCGGCAATTAACGGTTTAAATGACACTGAAATTGGTGGTCGTAATGTTAAAGTCAATGAAGCTAAGCCACGTGAAAACAATGGCGCTAGCCGCCCACCTAGACGCGATAGTGGTCACAATAATCGCCAAAACCGTTAATAAACAGTGACTAAATATAAAATAAAAGGGCTGGAATTTTCCAGCCCTTTTTATGCTTCTAGGTCATGATTCGGTTCAAGAAATCGACGGTAAAGCACTCAATGCAATTAAGATAACTTGTAATAATAAAATGGCTGCTAAAGGAGATAGATCTATCATACCAACAGTCGGTATGATGCGGCGTAGTGGACTCAAAATGGGTGCGGTCAAATCATCTAGTAAAGGCGTAATAGGACTTGTATAACTGGTACCAACCCAACTCAGAATAGCTTGGATTATCAGTGCAATAATAAATATCCAAATAACTAAGCGCGTTAATTCCACAATTGCAGCAATCAGTATGTAAGCCCAGCCAGGGTTTGCTTGCAATATCAGTACAATCAAGACAATTTGTATAAGCTGCAACAAAAAAGCTAACACTAGTGAGGCGGTATCGATTTTGCCAATAGGAGGAATCATGCGCCTCAGCGGGATTAATAGTGGATTGGTAGACTTAACCAAAAACTGAGAAAGTGGATTATAAAAATTAGCCCGCGCTGTCGCTAATAAAAAGCGCAACATGACAATAACAATATACAGTGAAAATAAGCTTGTAACCAAAAATAAGGCGATTTTTTGCAAAACCATAATAATGTTTAACCTTTAAACCTTATAGCAAGGCAAGTGAACAAGATAGATCAATCAGGGCAAGCGGGATAGCGCTTCAGAACGCTTCGCGGCTGCTTGTAAAGCGGCTTGAAACAAGTCTGGCAAACCGCCCTGCTTTAGGACATTCAAAGCAGCTTCAGTTGTCCCTCCTTTAGAAGTGACTCGTTGCCGTAATATTGCTGGATGTTCCTTGCTATCTAAAGCGAGCTTTGCAGCACCTAAAGCGGTTTGTACCACTAATAAATGCGCGTCTTTAGCCGATAAACCCAATGACTCTCCTGCTACCTGCATGGCTTCCATCACTTGGAAAAAATAAGCAGGGCCACTACCAGAGACTGCGGTTACAGCATCCAACAAGTGTTCTTCTTGTAGCCATAGTGTGATGCCTACTGAACGCAAAATACGTTCTGCCAGATTACGCTGTTCAGCAGTAACCAAGGCATTCGCATATAAACCTGTTGCACCGGCCTGTACCAGTGCTGGCGTATTAGGCATACAACGTACAATCGGTAAATTACCACCTAGCCACTTATTTAATGAGGACTCTCGCACACCAGCAGCCACAGACACAAATAAAGGTTGCTGTTGTTGTGCTAATTCGCGTAAATCTTCTGTAACTGCGCGCATTAACTGTGGTTTTACCGCCAACACGACTACATCCGCTTCATGGATTGCTAGATTATTATCGCTGCTACAGAGCACTTCTGCATAATTACGCTGAACCAGCTCCAGTTGTTGCGGATCAGGATCCGAGACGCGAATGTTTAGTGGACTCTGGTCTTGTATCAAACCGGCAATTAGGCTTCGAGCCATATTACCTGCACCGATAAATGTCAGCGTAGTACGTTGGTGAGAAAGTTGTGCGGAATTCATGTTTATAAGCACCTCAACGAGCAAAGCTTTAAATAATACGCATCGCTTTCATGAGAATAAACATCTCCCACAAACGATTGCCCTGTGTAGATGAAAAATAAACCGGCTGACGTTTACCATGAAATTTTTTCTTGTGTGTCACATTCCCTTGGAAAGGGTATAAATGGTTCAGCTTACGATACGCATATTTCAAGGCTTTCATCGTAAAGGCATTGTGGCGAAAGTGCGCACGCAATACATACAAGGGCATTAAGCCCAACGAAACCATTTTTACCCCTTCTTGCTCAAAGATTTTGATCGCTTCCAAAATAATGAAAGCACTTGTTCCATTGGGTGCAGCAGCAGTAATGCGATCAAAATTGTGATAGTAGCCGACAATTTTACCTTGTGCATACATGGGATCAAAGATAGCGAGACCTATCAATTTTCCATGCTGACGCGCCCAGAAATAGCGCACATCGATTTCATCTTCGGCGACAAAAGGACGAGTCAGTAAAACCAACTCTTTACCGCCTTTTTCCTGTACCCATTCTTGGGATAAATGAGTCAGCTCTGTTTTATCCACCTGTGAAAGTGGATATTCGGAAACTATGACCTCTTCACGCACACATTTATTACGCCATTGCCTTAATTTGGCACGCTCTTTCCCAGCCAGAGCAAAAGGAATAGGGAGTTCGGTTTCCTGCCCAAAGTGATTAACTTCATAGCCCATTTTTTCTAGCACTGAGCCTACAAAGGCTGAACATTGCAGCACAATAACACGCTGGTATTTGGCAATAAAACGCTCTAGCAAGCCTTCTACTTGCTCAGGCGCACAAATAGGATCAGCTAATATAATCTTGCGTCCTAAGGGAGCCCAAAAAGGATGCCAAAAAGGTAGGTAAGCAATAAAACCTATATCCTCTTCCAGATAGTATTGCATGCCAGCTTGCAATACCGAATAACTCAGGCAACCACGGCCATATTGTTTTAAATACGGCTCTAAACGTTGCCAGCAGTCAGGATTCATTTCATTTAAGCCCGTTCAGCTAGGAATTTAGTCATGAGGATCATCTCTATAGCCGCCATCTACTCCTTTGGTAACAATGGCGACTGCATCATGTGCATGCAGGCTTTCTAGGTGATTCACCCGTATCCAAAAATCACGCACAGCAATATCTTCGTTTATGGCAGCTTTTAAACGGCGTGCGGCATCTTCACAGAACATCAAATTGGAAGCATTCAAACGGGCAAACTCTTGTTCATCTTCACGTTTTACAGCTGCTTGTACAGGTGTTTGTAAAGTATGTTCAATACGATTAATCAAGCTACCAAGTGGTAAATGACGTACCTTTTCGGATAATCTTACTTTTACTTGCGCGACACTACGCTGGCTATGTGGTGTTGCACTGATGCCTTCTGTTGTTCCTAACCAAGCATATACCTCCTCAGCACTGACCTGTCCTGTGCCAAAAGTATCCCGAAAACCTTCTTGGATAATCTGACGCGACAAAGCGGCTGAGCAAGGACAAGTCGAGGAATAAGGGACTTCAACTTGCAACTCTATTTCAAAGTGACCGTTACGCAAGCTGGCCATGATACGTACTGGATAAGCCTTCCAGCCGGAATTATCACTGCGTAAGGAACGACGTTTTTCATAATAGTCCAACTGACACTCAAGGTAAGCTGCATCGCTCAAGTTTTCATGAGAACTCACAAACTGAATCACTGCTTTGTGCAAGACTTTAGGAGTTAATTCAGCCATACCCAAGGCATTACCCAGCGCCAAATAAAGACGCGACATATGAATACCTTTGCTCTCTGGATCAGTCAAATTGACATAAGCTTGGACGTGCGCCAAGGTCTGCATACGATGACCATTAGAATCCATTACAAAAACGGGCATTTCAATGGCGCTCATACCCACCCAGTTCAACGTACCTTTGGGGCCAGTATGTGGTTGCTGTGCAATATCCGGCATGGTATTGCAGGGCAGATCCTGGCAGGCACTGGTTGCACTCATGAATAAACACTCCTGAAGTAAAATCAATTTACTGGCTGTCGTTAATGGGGGCTAAGTTAACAAAAGTCAAGTCATGAAGGTAATACACCTACGGCAATAGCCTTTTAAACAGGATTTAAATAGATTTTCGAGAAATATAAAAATAACTCATAATCGACTGGTAAACCGGCCAGATCAGTAAGCTGCTGAACAAGGGGGTCCAGTAACGCAGTAGGGCTTCAGTTGATGTGCCGGTCATACCTCGAATCCAAAGGTTGACCAGCATATAAATGCCGATAACTATAAATAATAACGCAAACTGTTGGATAAAGGATTCCGCAGACATGCGTAAACCCAAACGTACCGCGAAATAAGTTACCACTACATAACCAAACGCATGCTGCCCCAACAAAGAACTAGCTAAGGCGTCGGTCAATAAGCCAATCAAAAAAGCGATTGTCAAACTGGTATTTTGGCGAATGATTAGCGCCCAGTTGATCAAGGCCAATACCACCCAATCAGGACGCCAGTGCATCCACTCAGGAGGCAAAGGAATATTATTCAAAGCCACAGAGATTAACAGTGTCAACCAGAAAGCCCCTATAAAACGCGGCATATTACCATTCATTCTGCTGGCCTCAGCGTCGCAGTTTGCTCTCTAGATGCTCCTACTGGCGAAAAAGCATCACTAATCGGCGTTGTACCTATTGCGGCGGGCGACAATGACGGTTTGGTTTCAGTACGCCACAATAATAATACTTCGCGGGTATTGTCGAAATTGACAAAAGGGCGTGCCTTGATATTCGCAAAAGGATCACCTTGTGTGTAAGTAACCCCCTCAGGAATAACTTGGGCAACTGGAAAATCAGGAGGAAATAGTTGATCTAAACCTGAGCTTAGAAAAACATCACCTTCACGCACATCACTATTGGCATTAATACTTTTAAGTTCCAAAGTATCAGACTTACCCGTGCCATTGGCTAAAGCCTTCATACCAGTACGGCGATTGCGTACTGGTATGGCGTGTTGTCGATCTGTCAATAACATGGCGCGTGAACTAAAGGGTGTCACATCAATAATTTGCCCAAAAATATTACCCCCTTCCACCAACACGACCTGTTTTTCATGCACGCCATCTTGTGAGCCTTTGTTCAGGGTGACAACCCGCCGACCTCTTGTATCAGAAGCGGCCAATACTTCAGCCATACTGAAGCTATAGCCCGGGCGCGCACGCGCTTTCAACAGTTTACGCAAGCGTTTATTTTCTTGCTCTAAAACCTGCATAGTATGGTATTTCACCGAATACAGACGCAGTTGTTCTTGTAGCGCCTTGTTTTCACTGACCAATCGATTTTGATTGGAAAAATAGTGTGTTGCCTTGTTATAAAGGTCAAAAGGCATGTCCACTACCAATTGAATGGGATAGCCCAGAATAGAAAAAGCCTTACGCAGGGGCTCGATTGTTGATGGGCTGCGATAATCAAACGCCATTAGCGTAAAAGCAGCCAGCAACAATACAATGAAATGGAACGAAAGCCCTGGTGTTGTATGATGGTCAAAGTCACTAATGGTTGTTGTACTCCCTGCTTAATGGCTGACTAACAGATAAAATGGCTGTTCATTGTTTTTTATTTAACTCGTCAAAACGCTGACTGTAAGCAGCTTGAATTAGAACTGGGTTTTCAATCCGTTGCTAAGAATGCGTCCCCTTCTGCCTCAAGAATCTCCAGAATTTTACCACCACCCCGTGCCACACAAGTCAGAGGGTCATCAGCAATAACAACTGGAATGCCGGTTTCTTCCATCAGCAAACGATCTAAATCACGCAACAATGCACCGCCACCTGTCAATACGATACCACGTTCTGCAACATCGGCACCTAATTCTGGTGGCGTTTGCTCCAGCGCTGTTTTGACTGCACTCACAATGCCAAACAGTGGTTCTTGTAAGGCTTCCAGAATTTCATTACTGGTCAGTGTAAAGGCGCGCGGTACACCTTCAGACAGATTGCGCCCTTTTACTTCAATTTCCAGCAATTCCTTGCCTGGATAAGCAGAACCAATTTCGCATTTAATACGTTCAGCCGTTGCTTCACCGATCAACATGCCGTAATTGCGGCGTACATAACTAATGATGGCTTCATCCAAACGGTCGCCACCAATACGTACTGAAGCAGAGTAAACGATACCACGCAAGGACATAATGGCGACTTCTGATGTACCGCCGCCAATATCCAGTACCATTGAGCCAATGGCTTCATCTACGGGAATGCCTGCGCCAATCGCAGCAGCCATAGGCTCTTCAATCAAATACACTTTACGTGCACCTGCACCCAAGGCAGAATCCTTGATTGCGCGGCGCTCAACCTGAGTTGCGCCACAAGGCACACAAATAACTACACGTGGACTAGGACGAAGAATACGCCCAGAATCTACTTTGCGAATAAAATGCTGTAACATTTTTTCGGTGTAGGTGAAGTCGGCAATAACACCGTCTTTCATCGGACGGATAGCCGTAATATTTTCAGGTGTGCGTCCCAGCATTTTCTTGGCCTCGAAACCTACCGCCTCAATAGATTTGGGACCACCTGGACCGCGATCCTGACGAATGGCTACCACGGAGGGCTCATCCAGCACGATACCTTTACCGCGCATATAAATGAGCGTGTTTGCGGTACCTAGGTCAACGGAAATATCATTAGAGAATAAACCAGAGATGGCTTTGAACATTGTTAGTAGTCCGGCAATTAGCTAAGTTGTTTTGTTTGGATGGAATGGCAGAAAAACTCTGCAAGCCCCTTATTATTGCATGCCTTAACAGACAGGCCCTATTTTAAACTGCCAAATGTAGCAATCAGAATGGTTTAGGGCAACCGCCTTCTGTGATAAGTTTCACAATCCGCTTGCTTAGGCAGATGATTGATTGGAATTCTAGCACACCCTGATATGAAAAGTAGTAGCCGTAGGTCTAAAAAGCGTGACTAAAGCTATTTTGCACCACTTTATATTAGGCAAATCGAATGTCTGTGGTGAGTGAAGTGAGTGGGTACACTTGGATAATAGGCAACGCTTACCCGAGCCTAGCAAGATGCAGTAACATCGGCAGAAGATTAGGAAGATGATGCTCACCACGCTATCCATTAAAGTATTAAACTAAAACTCAAGGATTTAACTGTTCATGCGCGTTCTCATTGTTTATTCCCATCCCAATCCGAACAGCTTTAATCACGCTCTTATGGAGCATTGCGAGCGCGGTTTATTGACAGGTGGACACGAAGTAAGGATTAAAGATTTATATGCAGAAAATTTTGATCCTGTGCTGCGCGCCTCCGATTTAGCACAATTAGCTACTGGTAGCATCCCAGAAAAAATTGCCCGTGAGCAAGAAGCTTTATTATGGGCAGAGGGCTTGGTGTTTATTTATCCCTTGTGGTGGTTTGATCGTCCAGCCATTTTGAAAGGTTGGTTTGATCATGTGCTAACCAGTGGCACTGCTTTTGAATATTCACAGACAGGTGTAAAAGGTTTGCTCCCCAGTCGTCGTGCTTTGGTTTTGATTACTGCCGGTGGTGATGAAAGTTACTTTCGCCAAACCGATGCCAAACAGCTTATTTACCGCCCAGTAACCGATGGTACATTAGCTTTTTGTGGTATTCCTCATATTAAGCATCGTGTTTTTTACAATGTTCCCGGGGCGACCGCAGAACGTAGAACCGCTATCTTGCAAGAAGTGGAACAACTAGGGAGAACCTTCGATGCTTAACTTTCGTCTCTATGGTGAGCTGAATGGGCAAATGCCATTATTGGTTTTGCATGGCCTGCTGGGCTCATTAGATAACTGGCATACCTTCTCCACCAAGGAACGTGCCCAAGAAGATCGTCCCATTGTAGCTATTGATATGCGCAATCACGGTGCATCACCGCATGTTGCAGGCATGACTTATCCGCAAATGGCAGCAGATGTACTGGCGATTGCTGATCATTTGCAACTGGAGCAGTTTGATCTCATGGGGCACTCTATGGGGGGGAAAGCAGCCATGTGGTTAGCACTAACACAAGAAACGCGATTGAATCATTTGATCGTGGTCGATATTGCACCATTCCATTATTCTCCTCGCTTGAATGGCTTACTACACACTATGCAGACCATGCCACTCAGCAGCTTTAATAGTCGTCGGCAAGCGGATAATTGGATGTCCAACAGTGTAAGTGATCCTTTTGAGCGCGGTTTTTTGCTAAAAAATCTGAGCAGAAATGCACAGGGCAAACTCATTTGGGAATGCAATCTGCCTGAAATTGCCCGCTATTATGATCCCGAAATAGTTTCATTTCCGGCCACAGACTCACGCTACTTAGGCAGCACTTTATTTATTGGTGGCACGCAATCTGACTATCTCTTGCCAGATCGTTGGGAAGTGGCACAACATTATTTTCCTAATGCCCAATTGCGCATGATTGAAGGTGCCGGACATTTGCCGCATGTGCAAACACCCGATATTTTTACAGACTGGGTACGCGCTCACTTAAATACAGACTTAAGCTAATCCAGTATTTCAGCGACCCAGCTTTCTTCTAGCAGCCGCAACTGCTCCAGCTCTGCGGCACTAAAACCGGCTAATAAGCGTCCCTCATCATAAAATGGCCCACGCACAGGTGCTTTCATAACAGTAATTAATAATTGCCGAAAGGTAGCTTCAGGCTCCAAAGCGCGTTGTTCGCAACAAAAACGAAACCAATGCGACCCAATACGGACATGACCAATCTCATCTCGCAAAATAATTGCCAGTATTGCAACCGTGTCTTGATCACCCACTTCACGCAATCGCGCCATCATACCAGGTGTAACATCTAAGCCGCGTGCTTCTAATACACGCGGTACCAAGGCCATACGCACCATCACATCATTATCGGTCTTGCAAGCTTGCTCCCACAAGCCATTATGCGCGGGTAAGTCACCATAATCACTGCCTAAAGCTTGTAAGCGTTCACGCACGAGTGAAAAGTGATAAGCTTCTTCTGCGGCCACTTGTAGCCAATCACCATAATAGGCATTAGGCATTGCGCGGAAACGGTAAGCTGCATCCAATGCTAAATTAATCGCATTAAATTCAATATGAGCCACCGCATGTAAAAGTGCCACGCGCCCTGCCTTGGTAGTCAGCTTACGCTGCTTAACATACTTAGGGTGTACTAACTCAGGCTTGGCAGGTCGCCCAGGGATTGGGATAGCCTGTACCGTAACGCTGGTAGTTTGCCGCACTAATCGACCTGCTTGCCAATCAGCATATAATTGTTGGGCACAAACCAACTTTTGTTCAATATCAGCCTGCATAAGGCAGTCATACACTGCCTGATAAAAATCCTGCATTAACGCTTCAAACCTATAACAACATCCATAACATTCGTACCGGTGGGGCCGGTACTCACTAAATCACCACTAGCTTCTAGAAAAGTCCCTGCATCTGCTTGTTGCAAATACGCTTTCGCCTCTAATCCTGCCAATTTACCACGCGCCAATGTTGCGCCATCAACCAACGCTCCAGCATCGTCGCTAACACCATCAGTACCATCACTGCCGATTGCAAGGAGATGTATCTTTTTTTCACCTTGCAGGTGTATAGCAGCCGCCAAAGCCAAGTGTTGATTACGCCCGCCTCTGCCGGGATTTTCTGGCAAATTTACTGTTGTTTCACCTCCCCACAGATAAATCCCGCGTGACTTCTTTCGCAAATAATCAACGCAATTTTGTGCAGCTTTCTCTGCATTCCCCTCTAAACGTTCTGGCACTATTCTAATGACTTTATGCAAACCAGAGTCCGCCATTGCTTGCAACATCTGCTGGTTATTGGCAACTATTTGCCAATGAAAATCAGCCTCTGCTGGGGCAGGAAATAATAAACCCGAGCCAATCATCCTTGGATCGTCACCCGGAACATCTGAAATTAGCAGCGCAGTAACTGGATGCTCCCCTAAAAACTGCCACAACTTTCCGCCCTTAATGCATGAAACTGTCTTGCGCCAAGCATTAATGACATCAATCGTGTCACCATTTGCCAGACTTTGCTGGGTACTAGCTTGTAAACATTCCAATGTTCGACCTGATTCCAATACTTCGCATAAACTGGATGCACCTCCCGAAATTAAAAATAAACAAGGCTCATGTGCAGGCAAGCTGTGTAAATGAGCTAATAAAGCCTCTCCCGCACGCAAAGAGGATTCAGCAGGAACAGGATGAGCGGCTTCCCACAGCTTCAGCGTGGGATCAGCCAAAGCTTCTGTGGAAAAGTAACCATATTTGCTTATTAAAAAAGCACTTTTGAGCGCATCATCCAAGTAACGTTTAGCACCCCAGTACATAGATTCCGCCGCTTTGCCAATGGCGATCACATGACAAGCAGGCATGTCGCCTCGCTGCATTAAAGCGGAATAAACAGCATTGTCTCCTTTAACAGCTTCCAGCCCAATGCTATAAAGCTTGATCAGGACATCACGGTATTTAGCTTGCATTGATTTATATCTTGCAACTTTTCATATAAAAATTTTAATAGAAAAACTTGATAAATCGCCATAAAAAACAATCCATTTGATCCAAATAACAAAATTCTTAACCTCGGGATTATCAGACATTGCCGTCATTCCTTATTTATTAACTAATAGTCCATCTGTCGCTTATCAACTACCTTTTATACTTTTGCTACTACTTTTATTGGTTTTCTCGACTATTTCCAGGGTTTACCGCTTCCATATCATTGAAGGTTGTTCCCATGAATATTAAAAAAGTCTTATTTGGCATAGTAGTTCCAGTATTGTTCTATACACATGGAGCAATGGCACAAGCACCTTCATCCAGCACAGTCATAACCTTAACTCAAGTCGAGGGCGACGTTTTAGTTGCGTTACCTAGTGGCCAGCATCTGCCGGCTCGTTCTGGCATGGGTGTTTCAGAAGGTTCTCGCCTAATGATACTAGAAAAAGGTTTAGTAAAAGCACGTTACAGTAGAAGTTTGTGTGAAGTGCAATATGTGTCTAATACCATACTGCACGTCAGCGATGCTCATCAGTGTGCAGCGGGCTCTAAAATCAGTGTCGTTCATCAATGCCCTACTCAACAACCGTGTGCTACTACAAAAGTTATTACCGTAAAACGCTATGTGCGTCCAGTCGCTCAGCCGACTATGGTCACTACTGGCAGGACAGGTTCAATCGCACAAGGCAGTGTACGAGGTGGCTTTAGACCACTTTATTTATTAGGTGGTGTGGCTGGATTAGCTGTGTTGCATGAATTATTTGACGATGATGATACTGCTAGTAGTGATGAGCCTATAAGCCCTTAAAATTTTAAGTCAATCACTGAAATGCAATGAGGCCGCAGTTACGCGGCCTCTAAAAAGAATATCAGCTTATTCATTTATTTTGGTGTAGCACAGTCCTCCAGTACTCCATAAGGACTAACGCTGTTGGGTGGGCTTTGATCGCAGGAACTAACATCATTTCCCAAGATAGGCAAAGTAAATTCTGTTGATTCTTTATACTCTGTGCCCCGACTGACTACAGTAGCAATGAGACGCACTCGACTCCATAAAGCTTCACTTTGTGGATAAGTAATCGTGACAACTGCTTTGCCATCATCATCCGTTTTCGCGCTTCGCGTCACACTGGCAGGATAAGTAGGATCAAGCTTGTTGTTGCCGTTATTATCCTCTCCTATATCCATATTACCGTTGTAATTAGTGTCTTCAGCCGGACAAATTGCCTTTGTATCACGTCTCCAAGTTTTATCTTCACCACCGCAGACCATGATGCCTTTGTAATACATTAATGGGTAGACCAGAAAATTAACTTCAGCGTTAGATACTGCATTACCCGCACTATCTGTCACAATGACACCAAAGTCCTTTTTGTAAAACACACTATCTTCTGCCAATTTCTCGTCTTCACCTAGTACTAAGCGCAAAGCAGAAGCTCCCACGGTCAGATTGACTTTCGCTACGTGAATTTCCGGGTTATTACGTAAAGCAGCGGTAATGCTTACGCCATCTTTAGCGCTCATAGCATTACCAGCGGTATAGATCACGCTAGCACGCCCCAAGGAGTCTGTTACTGCCTCAGACGTGCTTAAAGAACCATTCACTGCATCATTAGCATTAAAAGAAACCAATTGGTTTTTTACTGGATTATCGTTAGCATCTCTTATGGTTGCAGTAATAGCGACGGACTCTTTAGGTGCAATAACCGACTTGGCAGACTGTAGCGACAGATAATTAGGCTCATAAGCTACGAATTCGCGCACCAAATGGGTAGAAAGACCACTTTCTTTATCCGTTGCCAAGATATAAGTATTGCCTGCTGTTTGTGAATGAATAGAAAAAGTAGCAGCACCTTGAGTGTCAGTCACGATTTGGCTAGGTAGAACACCCCGCGTCGCGGATAATGCCACTGTTTTATTAGCTTGAGGTAAACCTTTAGCTTGCCAAACCAATGTAATATTTTCAGGTGAATTTACTTTTATTTCTTCATTCGGACTGCTCAAAACAAATTCATCATTGGATATTTGGATGGTTTTGCTAAAGCTAGTACCCAAAGCAGTAACCGTAATCACTTCAGAATCAACAAATTGAGGCGTCACAGATAGGGTGAGTTCTCCTCCAGCATTCGTGGTATAGCTAGCTGCATCGACAGGCGTAATCGTACTACCATTTTCAGCTTGTACATTCACGTCATAATACGCCAGTCCTTTATTAGCTGAATCCTGTAGTTTGACGATATAAGTAGCCGCTTTATTGGCAACCACGCGGTCTGGTCCATCAATATGCAGCGTTGTACCGACAACATCAATATCAATGGTGCGTTCTTGCGTTCCTGCTTTTATAGTGACTGTTAGGCTGCGGTTTTCAGGCTTATTCAAGCCGGGCGTCAATTGAGCTGTTTTAACGGCTGTTCCGGCTGTGGATTCAACGGGCTCAATAGACGCGCCATTGTTTACCGCAAAGCTAACATCCACTTCTTTAACAATATTATTATTTTTGTCTTTGACAACCGCAGAAATCAATACGGCATTATTACCGCTAGAATCTAGCTGACGCGAACTTGCCAACACTTCTAAGTCAGAGATAAGGACAGTATCATTCTTATCAGAACTATCTACCGTGTTATCAGTATTATCAGTGCCATTATCCACCGTCGTGGAATCGTCTGTTGTGGTATTGTTTGGCGTACTATTGGTGTCAGGAGCTAGGTAATTACCATCACCACCGCAAGCCACCAGCGTCGTTAGAAAGAGTACAGCTACTATTTGCCGCAGCACACTACCCATGGGATTACTCCTTAGTTATGATTGTTATATGAGTCATATCGTTACTATTTGTCTAAAACAAGCATATTTATAAAATATTTTTATGACAAGTCAAACCAGATATAGGGCATTTTTGACATATTTAGACAGTTTTAGACAGTGTTGACGAGCAACGCCAGTATATTCAGTGCTTGCCCTGATAGGAAAGACATAAGACGAGCAAAACTATTACTTCCTCTGATGGCTTCTTCTTTTTGCCAGTGCAAAGCAGCCAACAGCCAATGAAATGCCAAAACCTATTTTGGGTTGTCCATTATATGCACCAGCTATTGAAGCTACTGCAATAAGTGCTCCAATAACGTAAAGCGTACATGGCGAAAAAATTCCATACCCACGCTGTGCCCTACCGAAAAGCAAAGATAAGCCAACAAGTGTTATAGGTAAACCTGCTATGAAACTTAAAATAACAACAAGCATTTCACCTGTAAGCCAAGCTAAAGTAGCGAGTGCTATGCCTATGAAAGTACAAGCAACTCCAAGAATTTTTCTCGAAGTTGGAGAAATTTCATTAGTAAATTCATTCGGGTTTAGCATAGTTGTCTAAGGTGCTCCCCATTGCCCAGACCCAATTTTACAAACCACAGAAGAATTAAGAAAGCGCCTGTGCGTAAAGCTTTATTTGTTTTAGCATGGCTAATAAACCATTGGCGCGTGTGGGTGATAGATGTTGGGTTAGACCAATGCGTTCAATAAAATATAAATCCGCTGCGGCAATTTCTTTGGGGGAGTGGCCTGATATGATGCTAATCATTAAACTAACTAAACCCTTGGTAATAACCGCATCGCTATCAGCCGTAAAATACAGTTTACCCTCTCTTAGCTCAGGATATAGCCATACTTGTGATTGGCAGCCACGAATAAGGTATTGGTCTTTTTTGTGTTCATCCGCAATCAGCGGCAATGCTTTACCTAACTGGATAATGTGATCATAGCGACCCATCCAATCATCGTAAAAGTAAAAGTCTTCAATTAACTGGTCTTGTATCTCATTAATAGTCTGCATTTTATCTCAACATATTCACGGCACGTTTTAAGCCTTTGATGAAAGCATCAATATCATCCTCACTATTGTAAACCGCTAGACTGGCGCGCACAGTCCCGGGAATGCCAAAGTATTCCATAATCGGTTGGGCGCAATGGTGACCAGTACGCACGGCAATACCTTGTTTATCCAATAAAACACCTATATCGTAAGGATGCGTTCCTGCGACGACAAAGGATAGGGCTGAGGATTTATGAGGAGCTGTACCTATTAAGCGAACGCCTGCTATCTCCACTAGGTGTTGCTCAGCGTAATTCAGTAAGGCGGCTTCATGGGCTTGAATCGCATCTAAACCTAGCTCCGTAATAAAGTCGAGCGCCGTTGCTAAGCTAATGACGGCTTCCATATTTGGTGTGCCTGCCTCAAATTTAAACGGTAGCTCATTATAAGTGGTTTTGGCAAAAGTCACGGTTTTAATCATATCGCCCCCACCTTGATAAGGTGGCAGGGCATTCAGCCAGTGCTCCTTGCCATACAAGATACCAACACCTGTCGAGCCATACATTTTATGTCCCGAAAACACAAGAAAATCAGCATCTAGCGCTTGTACATCAATAGTTTGATGTTGAATCGCTTGGGCGGCATCCACCAACACAGGCACACCCACTTGATGGGCTGCGTTAATCATTTCAGCAATCGGATTCACCGTGCCTAATACATTGGACACATAGGTCACAGCCAGCAATTTAGTCTTATCGGAGAGTAAGTTTTTATAGGCATCCATGTCCAGAACGCCTTGTTCATCCATAGGAATAACACGCAAAATTGCGCCTCTGTCTTCGCACAACATCTGCCACGGTACGATATTGGCGTGATGTTCCATAGCAGACACAATGATTTCATCCCCCGCTGTGACAAAGGCTTTGCCATAGCAGTGCGCGACCAGATTAATCGATTCAGTCGTGCCTTTGGTGAAGATAATCTCATGCTCGTGCTGAGCATTAATAAACGCTTGTAGCTTGCGACGTGTTAGCTCAAACGCATCAGTGGACGACTGGCTTAGGTGATGTACGCCACGATGTACATTACTATTCAAATGGGTGTAGTAGTGGTGAATGGCATCAATTACGGCTTGGGGTTTTTGGGTGGTGGCACCATTATCCAGGTAGACCAGCGGTCTCTCATTGACCATTTGCTGAAGCAGCGGAAATTGCTGGCGTATTGATGGCACATTAAGCTTTTTCAAAATCATACCCCTGTAACGGTCATATTAGTTCTAGTTGGTTCTAACAATAGTCTTTGTGGCTCAACGGTCGCCCAGACTTTTACATTTAAGGCTGCATTGTTTTAACCTAAAAAACGCAAATAAGCCGGATTATTTGTTTCGTCCCAGTATTCATAACCTAGCTTTTCCAGAAACTCATTAAATTGGTCGCGTTCATTAGGGGGAACTTGCACACCGGCCAGTACACGTCCAAAGTCACTGCCATGATTGCGGTAGTGAAACAAACTAATATTCCAGCCAGCACACATATTGGTAAGAAAATGCAGTAACGCCCCCGGGCGTTCTGGGAACATAAAGCGATAAATCAGCTCGTTGTCTACGCCTTGGCCATGCCCGCCGACCATATAGCGCAGATGTATTTTGGCAACCTCATTATCGCTCATGTCTACAAAAGTATAGCCTTTATTGCGTAAATCATTAAAAAGCTGTTCTTTTTGCTGTTTGCCGCCAGCTATTTTAACACCGGCAAATACCTGTGCTTCATGAGAGTCAGCATAGCGGTAATTGAACTCTGAAATGGAGCGGTTACCAATAGTTTCGCAAAACTCACGGAAGCTGCCTGGTCGTTCTGGGATAGTGACGGCTAATAAGACCTCACGTCCTTCTCCTAATTCAGCGCGTTCAGCTACATGGCGCAAGCGATCAAAATTGATATTGGCGCCACTGGTAATAGTGGCGACTTGCTTATTTTGCCAGCCTTGTTGTTCTAGGTATTTCTTCATGCCCGCTAAACCCAAAGCACCTGCGGGTTCTAGCAAGGTTCGGGTATCTTCAAAGACATCTTTAATAGCTGCACAGGTTTCATCGGTACTGACCAGCACAATGTCATCTACGATTTGACGGGCTATTTCAAAGGTTTGTTCACCAACTTGTTTTACGGCAGCACCATCTGCAAAAGTGCCAATCTGGGGCAGTATAATGCGTTGACTCTGTTTGAGCGCTTTGTGCATGCTGGGGGCTTCTTCGTGTTCTACGCCAATAATGCGCGTTTGTGGATAAAGGTATTTAATATAACTACCCACTCCAGAAACTAGCCCACCACCACCAATGGCGATAAAAATAGCATCAAAAGGTTCAGGGTGTTGACGCAGCAATTCAGGTGCGATGGTACCTTGTCCAGCAATAACATCCAGATCATCAAACGGATGGACAAAAGTCATACCTTGCTCACGTTCTAATTCCCTAGCGTGGGCATAGGCATCATCAAAGGTATTGCCATGAATGACAACATGCCCACCGAATGAGCGTACTGCATTGATCTTAATGTCAGGTGTAATCTTGGGCATGACTATGGTTGCTTTAATGCCTAAAGTTTTACCGGATAATGCAACGCCTTGGGCGTGATTACCCGCTGATGCCGCGACAACGCCACGCGCTTTTTCTTCAGCGGCGAGCTGAAACATGCGATTGAATGCCCCACGTATTTTGAAAGAAAATACAGCTTGTAAGTCTTCACGTTTGAGAAAGACATCATTGTTTAAGCGTTGGCTTAAATTTTTGGCATGCTCCAGCGGCGTTTCTTGGGCGACATCGTAAACGCGCGCCCGCAGTATGCGCTCAATGAGTGATGGATTGACTGTACTCATGATAGTCCTGACCGTTGTGAGTCGGGTAGTATAGGCTAATCTTTGACGACAAGCATTAGGGTAGCGTGTATGAATCCAGATCTCATGAAAAAGGCGGCGGCTGAAGCAGCCTTAGCTTATGTTGAGTCAGGCTCAATTATTGGCATAGGTACCGGTTCGACGACTAATTATTTCATCGACTTATTAGTTGGCATTCAAGATAAAATTGATGGAGCGGTTGCCAGTTCGGTTGCTAGTGTTAGACGTTTGCAAGGGCATGGTATTCGGGTGTTAGATTTGAATGAAGCGGGGCAATTATCTTTGTATGTTGATGGTGCAGATGAATCCAATCATCATTTGCATTTAATCAAGGGCGGTGGCGGCGCTCTGACCCGCGAAAAAATCGTTGCGGGTGCAAGTGATCAGTTTGTGTGTATTGCCGATGGTAGTAAGCTGGTAGAAGTGTTAGGCAAGTTTCCCTTGCCCCTAGAGGTCATTCCAATGGCTAAAGCTTTAGTCATTCGAGAGCTGGAAAAAATTGGGGGTGAAGCTAGATTGCGCGAAGGTTTTATTACGGATAATGGCAATATTATTCTGGATATATGGGGCTTACAAATTAGTAATGCGATAGCGCTGGAAAGCGAGCTCAATCAGATTCCGGGCGTGGTTACCAATGGCTTATTTGCGCTACGTCCGGCAGATGTCTTGATTTTGGGTACAGAGACCGGCGTTAAGACGCTCTAAAAAATCACTGGACTAAGAGTGCCACTGTCAGTTGTGGCACTCTTAGTCAGGTCGTTTAAATGCTTATAAGCAAGCGCCTAGCATCACTTGGTTCCAGCGTGCTGAATAAGTGAGTGCAGCACTGAGGTATTGACTGTGATGGGGGCCGTATAAAGCATCTGTTACTCCATCCAAACAACGGGTTGGACAATGTTGTTGAGCCTTGGCATAAACGTCACGATTTAAGCCCGGAACGGTCTTGCTACGACCCGCATTGCACAAGAAATAACGTTTACCTTGTGCAATAGCATTACGCGCATCTTGGCTTGGATCGCGTTGTTGCAATGCTTTCAGCTTTTGAATAAAGGCTTGGTCGCCGTCGTTATTAGCCATAATCTCTGAGGCACTGGGTACACGAACATTATTCGTGTCTTGTGAAGCTTGAGGTTGTACTTTCGTACAAGCTGACAAGCTTAAGCTGAGCATGAACAGCCAAATCCCATAAAAATACTTCATGCTTGACTACTCCTAACACGTTTTTGGATAAACCAAACCCATCCAATGCCTAATAAAAGTTCAATAGGTAGGCTACCACCACCAGAGTTCAAGTTTTCTTCTATTACGTTTATTACGTCAATTACGTCTACGTCATTTCCAGCCTCGCTAGCTGTTTTGGCTAAGCGGGGGGCACTATCTGACAGAGCAAAAAAGACATTGTCTTTACATTTGACACGAATGCGATTCTTATTGCCTAAGTTGGCAGGTAGAGTGACTTGGGCTGCGCCATCATTTTTGGTGCTATCCAATAAGGTTTGAAAGCCTGCTTCAGTATCATTTTTGTTTAATGCAATTTCGACAGTGGTGCAATTGATCGGTGCTTTATCTGTATCAGCGACTTCCCACTTAACTGTTAAGGTTTCATTAGCAGTAAGCTTTTTTCTGTGAGGGGCTGTGACAGCAAATGCTTTACCTGTGTCAGTAACATTCAGCCGCATATCATCGTGTCCAACGCCACCTTTACCATCGCGCGCTTGCAGGCGAAAATTTAATGTGCGGGTGGTAATTGGCAAAGCTTCACCCACAATATGACTATTGCTGGTCAAACTGGAAAAGCGTGGAATCAGGCGTGTACTGGAGTCGCTAGGTAAAACGGAACGAATGAGTGCATTAGCGCCGGTATCTACATCCACTTTGGAGGCTGTACCTGTATCCATTTGCTCCCAAACATAGCTCAAGCTGTCATTATCCGTATCGCTGGCGCTGCCGTTCAGCATAAAGGGAGTACGTGCCGGAATGTTGTAGTCTTTACCTGCATCAACGACTGGATTTTTATTATTCAATTTGCTGACGGTGGCACAGCTTGCTCCATTGCCACTATGTGCAAATTGGGTAATTTGTGCAATAGAACCTGAGTGGAACATGGCATCACTGCTGGTCTGTAGGTTATTGCCGGTACAAAGCCCCGCATAAGCCATAATACTGCTGCCACTACCAGGTTCATAGGCAGTCTCTACAGTACGTGAGCCACTGCAACTGCCGGTCACACTATTAAAAGTATGGGTGGCACCAAACTGATGGCCTAGTTCATGTGCCACAAAGTCAATGGCAAAAGTATCGCCAGTAGGCTTATCTATGCCACTTAGTCCTTTGGCTTTTTCGTCAGAGCAAACCGACTCAACCAAGGCGATCCCGCCATCACTGATGGTTAATAAGTGGCCTATATCATAATTATTCTTACCGACTAATGTATCCAGTACTGTTTGATTGCGATCCAGAATCAGAGCTGGACGATCTGGGGTATAGTCGATAAAGGGGTCTTGTGCTTTACTACTGAACAAAGTGTTGGTATTGCTGACTAGTCTCAGTTTAATGGATAGATCGCGCTCATAGATTTCATTGATGCGATTGACCATAGATGTGATTGCACTGAAGGTTGCCTCTTTGCTACCAAAATACTGGGTGTAGCTACTGGTGGCTGCAATAGCTAGGTCATAAGTATGTAAGGATTCACCCCATTTATTGGCAAGAGTACGGGTTGCCAAGGAGGATGTTTGTGAAAAACTATGTCCTAGCGGTGCTTGTGTTCCGCAACTGAAATTGCTTTGGAACAATAGGGCATTAGCTCGTTTGCTTAAGCTGCGATAAGTGCGCTCGCTAGCCTGTGTGCTGGGTTGGGTTGGATCAATATAAAGCGTGTCGCCATTTTTCATCACTAACATGGCATGAAAACCCAGTAGGGTCATATCAGCACGTCCAGAAACTACATTGTTGCTAATACCCTCAACTCGCCAAGTTTTCAGATGAGGGTGTTGAACTGCAATCTCTGGTGCTAGCATTTCTTCTGCCAATAATCGCACACGGGCAAAGCCGCCTGTTGGTAAGGGTAAATCCAGTTCTGGTGCTGTGTTGGCGCTATTGAGCAGATACGCTAAACTGGTTTCATCCAGACTGAGCAGGCGCTGTTGAGGTGTTGTGTCGGTCGTTTTAGCTTGTTTGGCTTGAATATCTTGCCAAAGCTGGCTATTAGCCAAGCTTGTATTAAGTTGTAAACTACAGACGAGTGCCAAGATTAATTTTGAGGTAAGATGACGCATAGTTTTTATCCATTATCAAAATAACTAAGACAAAGTATATGCGCCTGTGCCTTTTTAGACCACTCTAAAACGGATAAAAGCGCTGAATCTTCTGGGTTTATTTTTTAGTTTATTGGGGGCGCTTGGTGGGGCGTTGCGTGCTTTTCAAGCCAAGAAATGCGCCGAAATACAGTAAAATACTGAGAAATAGTAAACTAAAACCATATACGCCTTCTTTAGGGGTGAAAATGAACCATACTCCCAAGGTCGCATAAAACAGGGATATTAAAATGCCGTGGACATGGCGAACGCTATTGCCCCGCAATATTCCCCAAGCTAACCAAAATAAGGGCGGCAAGTACATCGCTAGCTCAAGCGCAACAGGGATGACTTGTGTTTTAGCAAGCCAGATATTCCAAATGCTAATGAGTAAAGCGAGTCCAAATAGCCCCGCCAAGGTAAACGCACGCCATAGCCACAGATAGTCTTTTAAAGTTTTCATATCAGATTGACCGTTGGTGAGCCAGTTGTGCTAAGCGTTTGCCCAAGGCTTTACACAAACGGATTTCTTCCTCAGTGAGAGGCTGTTGACTGTTACTACCGGACACATGGCTAGGGCCATAAGGCGTACCGCCGCTGCAAGTGCTGATTAAATCAGCTTCGGCATAAGGCAGGCCGCAGATCAGCATGCCGTGATGTAATAAAGGTAACATCATGGATAACAAGGTACTTTCTTGCCCCCCATGTAGACTTGAAGTAGAAGTAAATACACCGGCTGGTTTGGAGGCTAGTGTTCCTGATAGCCACAAACTGCTACTGGTTTCTAGGAAATATTTCAAGGGTGCAGCCATATTACCGAAGCGTCCGGGGCTGCCTAGTGCCAGTGCGTGACAGTCTTTCAAATCCTGCAAACTGACATAAGGTGCACCGTGATTAGGAATACTATCTGCAACGGCTTCGCAAACTGTGGAAACCTCCGGCACAGTACGCAAGACAGTTTCGGTATCGGGAACCGCATCGACACCGTGAGCAATATGTTGAGCCATGCTAGCTGTAGCGCCGTGGCGGCTGTAGTAGAGAATTAGGACATTTTTCATGTTGGTTACAACGCCTGCTTCAAGATTGCCATAGAATAGCTGAAGTTATGCAATGCGGAAAGCTAGTGGAAAGTTAGTTGTGGTAAATAGGCCACCCCCGTTCCGGCTAGTGTCTATAAGAATATGCTTTATTGATGACTTTGCTTGATGTTATTATTAAAATAAATTAATTTTAGATTAGATTAGCTTATGGTGGTGTTGAGTAGTGATCTTTGTCAATGCCTACACTGCCCAGTTTGATAATTAATAAAAAATACACAGGTACACCATATGAATCGTTATGGGTTCGCGCAAAGATGCCGCACTCTTCTTGGTTGGTATTTGCTGGGGCTAACTTTCTTGGGGACGGTTTTATTTAGCCCACTGGCTTTGGCGACTATTGATATAAACAACAGCTTTTCTCCATCAACTTTGAAGATGACTGAGAAATCGCGTTTGTTGATTACCTTGCAGAACTACAACGGTCATGTAGTTAATAGCGCAAGCTTTGATAATGTTTTGCCGGACTACGTCTTGATTGCCGATCCACCTAATATCAGTAATACCTGTGATGGTTCGGTGAGTCAAAGTAATACAACTTTGCATGGACAGATTGGTTTATCGGGTGGCGTGATTCCCGCCCATGATGGTAGTAATCCGGGTAGTTGTCAGATTGGCATTGATGTGTACTCCAGTCGGCAAGGCACTTATATTGATACTATTGCCGCAGGGGATTTGACCGCTGTTTCCAATGGCAACCCAGAAAGCAATGCCCAAGATACCACAGCTACTTTGGCAGTAGTTATCAAGGATTTAGAAACAACTATCCATTGGCAACATATGGATGACCCAACGCTGTTAGATGAAATGTATATACAGGGCGACGAGACTGGATATGTTGTCATTGATATAAAAAACCCTAATATAATTAATATTACAGGGCTGGCATTTTTAGCTGATTTTGCGGATGCCAGTGTGCCCTTACAGTTGGCATCGACAACACCTACTATCAATACGTGTGGGGGTACAGTTGATCTAAATGTTTTGCCCGCTTATTACCAAAGTCAGAATGCTTCTTTTTCCATACGTTTGACGGGGGGCAATATTGTCAGCCAATCCGCGTGCCAAATTAAAGCTAAAATAAAACCTGGTCGTCTTCCAACTCGTTCTCATAGTGCATCTTGGAATCATTTATTAAAATCCATTATTCCACTGAACAGTATTAGCAGTAATGAAGGGGCTACGAATATTGAGGATGTAACGGCTCCTTTGCACAGTATTACAGGGATTGTGGCAAGTGTATTTTTTGATGGTTTGGAGAAAAGTAATGGTAGTTTTGATACCAAGCAGACCTTCGAGTACACGCTGCTTCTTGAAAATTACAATGCCAGTCCCATTACCGGTGCGTCAATCCAAGACAAACTTCCTGCGGGGCTTACTTTTACAGGTATCAATAGCAACTCTTGCGGTGGTAATGTTGATATTAGCACTGCCAATGATACCCTCATTCTAACAGGTGCGAGCATTCCGGGTGCGGCAGGGGAGCATGAACTGAGTGAACGGCTCGCTAGCTGTGAAGTTAAGTTAGTAGGCGCAATCAGTGCTCCAAATGTTTATTATAATGAATTGCCTGATGATCAATCAGATGAAGGCGTGTTGGTTGCTAATGAGGATTACTCCTTTGAAGCTAGCAGTGCCACCCTAGAGATTTCTGAGCCTGTTGGAACGTCTCATAAACTGGGTGTGGCGGTTGAGTTTTCAAAGGATATTATTTATCAAGGTGATAGTGTTGATCTGATCATTAGTTTGAGCAATACGCACGCGAGTGACACTGCCAGTAATATTACTATTGAAGATACTATTGAGGATTTATGCTGGACAGATCAGTGGGATGATGCTTATTGCCCCGGTGGTGCTTCTGCTGCGCACACTTATTTCCGCATAGGCGATAAACCGTTGGAAAATAATTGTAATGGTAATTTGATTGCACCTGCAGGTGGTATGGACTTTCGTTTTGAGAACGGTGTGCTTGAGCCTGGGCAGCAGTGTGAATTCCGTATTCCTGTTCAGTTATCAGCAGATGCTATGTATGTCGGTGGTTCTCCACGTACTTTAGAGTTTAATTTGCCCGGTAACCAAGTGACTTATGACTGGCAGGGAGAGACTGCGAAAGTCCACCCAGAAGATGAATCTGCTGAGATTGAGTTCGATAAGGCAATCAAGTTTTCCTATGAAAAATTTACGCCTGCCATTGTAGCTTCCAATGGTGTATCCAGATTTAAAGTCGAATTATATCGGCGCACTACTGACCATAGTAGCACTTCTGACATACATGTGGCGGCTCATCTTACCAATGCTAAAGTGGCGGCTGTCCCTAATGCTACTTCGACGTGTGGTGGTGTTTTTACGGCAGAACCTGGTTCGACGACTTTTAGTTTGGATGGTGCTTCTTTACCAGGTGTGAGTATTGAAAATATTTGGGCTAATAATGTTCGCTGTATTATAGAGCTGGATGTTGAAGCTAATCCATTAGCGGATGATCAAAGTGTAGGCGAGGTCATTGCTGAATTCTATGGCGATGCCCATGGATCACCGAATGGTTTTTCAGCCAAGGATGATGCGCAGGCTGAGCCCTATAATCAGTTAGAATCTCTCTATGGTTTCAAGGCGAAACTGCAAGTACGTGACACGAATCTTTTTTTGAGTCAGGAATATCTCCCCCCGACGATTAATGGTGGGCAGGCTAGTCGAGCGCGTATTGTACTGTCAAATACTGAATCAACGGCCATTGATTTGTCAGACCTTGTTTTGCCTGTACCTTTAGGCAGTGATGGCTTAATTCTGCATGCTAATACTGATCCTGCTTTTACTGACAGTAATGGTAGTGTTAATAGCAATGGTTGTAGCGGAGGGCAGTTTGACTATACGCCTAGTGGGAATAGTATTACTTTGCGCAAAGCGAACATCAAAGCTAACTCAACTTGTTACTTTGAATTTAATTTGACAGGTACAAAAGGTGGCAATATCACTACGACATTGCCTGCTGAGACGGTAAGTACTCGTGAGGGAGTAACCAACCCGTCGCCGGTATCTGTCACTCTGACCGTAGGACGACACATTAATGCTGCCGTTTCCTATGAGCCTGCCATTATTGAAGCCGGAGCTTCCAGCGATCTGGTGCTGAAAATCTATAATTCCCTGTCAAACTCCGATCAAGTCGGCTCTAATCCAGCAATTGTGCATAATTTGCCTAGTGCTGTGCAGATTACAGGTACGCCTAGTACTACGTGTGCTGGTGGTAATGTTTCTGTGGATACTTCAGGTAGTAATCACTCTGTCACTTTAGCTGGTGGTGAATTTGTATCCGAAAGTACCTGCGAGATACGAGTGCCGGTCAGCTCTACCATAGCCGGTAAGCACAACAGTGTCATTGAAATTGGAGACCTGCAAACAACTTCGGGGGCTTCGAATCCTCATCAGGCTGAGGGTTCTTTGTTTGTATTACACAAGCCAACGATTAACAAGTCTTTTTCTGAATCATTGGTTGGCGTGAATAAACCTGTTAAGTTGAATTTACGGGTAGAAAATCCGGTTGAAAATGCTGTTATGTTGTCTGAACTGACTAATATTTCATTTTCAGACACGCTGGTGGGTATGAAATTGGCAACACCTGCTAAGCTAAGTCACAATTGCCCGAATCTTCAGCATAATATTGTGAATGGTGGGTCAAGTATTGCTATTAGCGGTATCAACTTGTTGGCTGGAGCGAACTGTACCGTAGTTGTAGAAGTGGTTTCCGATCTTGTAGGTTCGCATGATAATACAGTCACTGGTCCAAGTTCAGATCAAACGCCTACCCCGGGTGATCCATCGACGGCAACATTGAATGTGGTAGAGCCACTTAGAATCAAGAAGTCTTTTTTGCCTACTAGTATTATTCCGGGGGGTGTGTCTCGCATGACCATTACTTTGGAGAATCCTAACAATGTGGATTTGGCTATTGAGAATGTAGATGGTGGCTTTCGTGATGAGTTTCCATCGTCACCTGGTCAGATGGTTTTATCCGATAGCCCTAATGTAAACACGACTTGTGCTTGGATGAGCCTCCGTAATTTAGCGGATACAGAGAGTCCTGAAGCTGGCGATGAGGGCTTTTTGACTAAAAATGGTACTGTACCCGCTAATGGGTCTTGCCAAATCCAAGCTAATGTAACAGCAGATACTTTGGGTAACTATGCCAATATAAGCAGCACGCTTCATACTGTAGCGGGTGAGAGTTCACCAGCAAGCGCTTTTTTGTTGGTGACAAGTGATGCTGCCGGTTACGACTGGGGCGATGCGCCTGCTAGCTACAATGGTTCTTTTGATACTAGTCATTTGATTCACCCAGATTTTTATTTAGGGACGAGTGTTGATGCTGAAAGCGGCCCTCCTGCGCCATTAGATGGTACGGGCGATGATGTTACTGGTTCTGATGATGAGGATGGCATAACCCTGCCAGCGACGTTTATGCCGGGAGATACGGTGACTTTACGTGCCAAAGTCAATGGTGCAGCGGGTTATTTAAGTGCTTGGATCGATTGGGATGCTGATGGTTATTTTAGTCAGGCTGAGTATGTTGCCGCGAATATCCAAGATGGTGGTTCAGAGGATACGGATGGTGAAGTCAACGGTACCATTGTATTTGATGTCAGCGTGCCTGCGACCGCGAGTGCGGGTGATACCTATGCTCGTTTTCGCTGGTCAGATAAGTTTGGCTTAGGGCCGTCAGATAACATTACGAATTATACCAAAGGCGCTTCTGTCAAAATGAACGCTAGTACGGATGTTTTTGGTGAGATTGAGGATTATGCAGTCACAGTGATGGGCTCTTCAAATACTTTGACTGGTACTGTTTTCGAAGACTTGAACTACGGAGGAGGAGCTGGTCGTTCACTGTCGACCTCAGGTGGTGTTGGTATTAATGGTGCACGAATAGAGCTTTATGATGCGAGCGGTGCAGTTATCCAAACGACAATAAGCGCTAATAATGGTAGTGCAGATGGTGTCTACGAGTTTCCAGCCTTAACGACGGGAGACTATTATGTGCGCGTGGTCAATAGCACGGTGCATTCGAGTCGAGGGGGCTCTACAGGTGTCGAGCGTGCTGTACAAACCTTCCGTGGGGATGCTAGCAGCGGTATCGTGAATGAAGTCGGAGGACGTAATCCAGCGGTAGCCGATGCTGATTCGAATACGACATCATTGTTAATGGACACCAGCACCTTCAAATTATCGAATGGTCAACAGGTTCAAAGTGTGCATCCGCTTCATGTTACGAGTGGCAGCAATCTAAACGTTAGTTTCGGCTTTAACTTCAATACCATCGTTAATACCAATGATGCGGGTCAAGGCTCCTTGCGCCAGTTTATCGTGAACAACAATATTTTGGATAAAATTGGCTTGGCTCAAGACGGTCTACCGGCAGGTATTGCGACCAGTGTGTTTGAAATACCAGGTACAGGACCGCATATCATCCGCTTGAATAGCATGCTTCCCGACCTGAGTGGCGCAGGTATCGCCCTTGATGCGACCACACAAGACGGTACAGATTGTAGCCTTGCCAACCGCAAACTGATGATTGAACTGGACGGTCAAGCGGACAGCTTAAGCGCTGATATCGATGCCAATGGACTGTATGTGAAAAGTGTTGATGTGACCATACGCGGCTTGGCTTTAGGACATTTTAAAGGCTCTGCGATTCGCGGCGATAACGCAGCCAGCCATTTACAACTGGCTTGTCTGAACCTGGGCATGCAAGTGGATGGTAACACTAGCTCACGCAATAATGCTCAAGGCATCTGGTTACAGAATAGCAGCCATGTCACTATCGGCGGTAGTGAAGATCAGCGCTTAATTATTGCCGGTAATGGCGCTGATGCGATTCGTTTGGATGGCGTACAAACGGCTGATATTAGCCATAACTACATTGGCCTTGCCCAAGATGGAAGCCAAGTAATCTCTGTGGATGCCAATGATAATCCAATGAATGGAACGAATGACTATGGTATTTCATTGGATAACAATGCTGCGAACATTAACATTACTAATAATTGGATTGCAGGCAACAACAATAGCGCCGTAAAAATTTACAATAGCGATACTATCAACCTGAAGGGCAACATGATTGGTCTCAGTGTGGATGGCGTGAGTAAGCGCCCTAACATCGCGGGCTCTACCCTAAGTGATGCTGTTGCGCTTGACATCTTTAACACCAATCATGTGGCACTAGGTGGATTAAACGCTGGAGATCGCAATGTGATTGCGGGTAACGATGGTTCAGGTGTGCGAATCTATGGCTCGAATGACGTCAGCTTGCTTGGCAACTATATTGGAACAGACCAAAGTGGTAGCCAAGCTGTCGGCAACAAACTACATGGTATCACTATCCGAAACTCCAGCAGCGTCACGATTGGCAATGGTACTTCTTCAGGGCGTAACATCATTGCAGGCAATGGTCAAAATGGCATTGATTTAAATAGCTCTACTGGAGCAGTGATTAGCGGAAACTACATCGGGATTGATGCGACTGGCCTGACAGCATTAGCGAATGCCAGCAGTGGTACTGCATACTCGGGTATTAAAGTTAATGCCTCGCCCAATGTCATTATTGGCGGTGCCAATCTGAGCGATGGCAATGTGATCTCAGGCAATGCGGGTACAGCAGGTGTGTATATTACCGGCAATAGTGCTGGTAGCCTACTTCAAAATAATGTGATTGGCCTCTTGGCGGACGGTAGTACCGCAGCCGGTAATAGTGTCGGTATTCAAACCTATGGTGGAAAGCGCCTGCTGATTCGTAATAATGTGATTTCTGGTAATCGGGATAAAGGTGTTTGGCTGGAATCCACCCCAGACAGTCAGATTACAGGCAACAAAATCGGGACTAGCCAAGATGAAAGCGTTGCGGTTGGCAATGCTGCCATTGGTTTACAAGTGAGTGGTGGGCTCGGCGATTTGGTAGTGCGTGATAACCTGATTGCAGCAAACACCAAGGGCTTGTATTTAAAAGGTCATGCCAGCTATCCGGGCGGTGTTGTAGCCCATAACCGAATTGGCTTGCCCCATGCAGGTGCAGATGCTAGCTTTGCGAATAGCGAAGCAGGCATTCTCGTCGAACATGCCGATGGTCTGAGAATTGGCGCCACAACGCTACCCAGCGCCCCCTACTGGACACTACCTGATACCACCTACACTTACACCCCGGATGCTGAAGCGAACTACATTTTGGGTAATGGTGGTGATGGTATTGTGTTGCATAATGATGATGGCATCAGTGGCAGTGTGATTGCGAACCAGATTGAATCCCAGTCAGGGAATGGTATCTCCTTGGAACATGCCACCGAAGGCTGGACTGTGGCTGGCAACATCGTTCTGAACAATCAAAAACATGGTCTCTTCTTACAGAACCTTGCTGCAAACAATAAGATTACCGCAAATACTATCAGTGGTAATACTTGGTCAGGTATTAGCCACTCTGGCACAGGTACAGGCAACACCTACAGCAAGAACAGTATCTATGATAATGGCACGCTAGGGATTGACCTTGGCTCAAATGGTGTAACCGTTAATGATCCCGGGGATGGTGACAGTGGTCCGAATCACCTGCTCAACTTCCCAGAAACCGAACCGGTCTCCTTTGGTACGAATGGCACTTTGACGGTGACCTATAGCCTAGATTTGGATAGTTCAGCGGGCGACTACCGTATTGAATTCTTTGCCAATGATACTGCGGATAGTACCGGGCATGGTGAAGGTAAATACTATATTGGTTATGCCAATATTAACCATCTAGGTGGACAAGAGAATTATAAGGGCGTGGTGCAGGATGTGCCTTATACATTGGCGAAAAACACCTTGATATCAGCCACACTGACAAATGTTACTGAAGGTTCAAGTTCGGAGTTCTCTGGGACTAAGGGCGGTAATACCGGCGTCTGTGAAGATTTGCTAACGGGTAGTGGCCTTAATCTGACCGTGGATGAAGGTGCCCCAGTCATTGCTTATATCAATACTTATGACAGCAATGGTGAACCAATTACCTACGTTATCAACCAGAGACTTGATGCAGATCAGTTTGTGATTTTGGGTCCCGAGCCTGGCGCGCAATTCTCTTGTAGCAAGATTGTTTTCCTACGTAACTATGAAAACCAATATCAGTCTGGGGCGGTAAGTAAGTCGACGGGCGATGACCCGGGTAACTATGAAAACCCGCAAGATGCAGATGGTGATAATGTGTATGAATTGGAAATCACCGCGAAGGATAGTCAGGGTAACGCCAATACCAGTCTGTCAAAAATAGTGGTGAGTAATATTAATGAAGCTCCCTATGCTATGGGGCCGAGTGTAGTGGACTATGAAGAAGATCAACCGATCAGTCAGGTTGTGCAACGCTACTACGGCTATGACAGTGATGCGGACGATGAAGTCACCTTGAGTCTCTATGGCGGTTTGGATCATGCTTTGTTCCGTTTGGACAGCCAAGGTGACCTGTATTTTCGCCACAGCCCTGACTACGAAAGTCCGATGGATAGTAATCGAGATAATATCTACGAAGTCGAAATCAGTGCGACTGACCGGCAAGGCTATATGGGTTTCCGCACCTTCAAAATCAAAGTGACCGACCGGGCGGTGGATAATGGTGTGCGCTTGCAAGTACGCGCTTTGCTCCAAGGTGCTTATGATAGCAGTACCGGACTTATGCAAGACAAACTGCGTCAACAAGGCATTATTACTCTCAGTCAGCCCTATAATGGAGCACCGTTTGACTATGCGGGAACAGAGCGAATCAATCTGGATCTTGTGCAAAATGGCGATGCTGATGGACTTGTGGACTGGGTATTAGTCGAACTATGGAGTGCCACCGAACCGACACAACGGGTCGCCAGTCGTGCCGCTTTGATCCAGCGTGATGGTGATCTGATGGATGCTTGGAGCGGTTATACCACCTTACACTTTGCGGGTGTCGCAGAAGGTGCATACCACGTGGCCTTACGTCATCGTAACCACCTAGCAGTGTTGACGGCGGATGCGCTGGCCTTGTCTAAACAAGCTGTACTGATCGACTTTAGCTCACCTGAGCTGGCAGTGAGTGGTGAAGCGGGACGTTGGCTGGACGGTGAGCGCGCCATCCTGTGGTCAGGCGACATCGACCAAGATGGTAGATTATTTATGCACGGCTCGGGTAACGATATGAACCATATTCTAATACAAGTTCTGAAAGGTGAAGGGAATCGTGAGTTTAACGCCAACTACCGATTGGCAGGCTACCGGCCTACGGACTTGAATATGGATGGTGAGACCTTGTTTAGTGGGCCGGGAACAGACACCACTCTATTGCTACGTAATGTATTGGCACATCCCCACAATACTCATTTTATGGGTAACTTTGTAATAAAGGGTAGTATCGTGTCACAGTGACAATGACAAAGTGGTGGCCGCTAGTTCGGCCTCCACTGGTCAGCAAAATGTCTTACTTAGTACATAATTAATTATAATTTTTTCAGTTTGCTCTATTTTGAACGGGAGAGATATGAATGAATCATAAAAAAGCTAACGCTTTTCGGGTAGCTTGCACACTAAGCTTAGTGTTGGCGGGCTTTTCAATTGGAGCACAGGCTGAAGGCGTTTTGGATTATAAATTGGCTTTGGCTGAGGATGGTCAAACTTACCAAGTTTGGATGCGCCCTAGTTACACACCCCTGCCAGATATAAACCTGTCGGGGCAGGTGACTATCAAAGTTCCTCATTCTGCTCGGTTTCAAGCCGTTCAGGTAGAGTCTGCCGTTAAAGGTTCAAACTGGATAGAAGCTTCGCGTATCAATGCACCGGTTGAAGACAGCACTTCAGACTATATTTCATTTTCCTTTGTAAGTCCCCAAGGTGATGAAGTGAACGGCGCTTATAAGTGGCAAGCAGGAAAGGAGAAACTAGTCTTTTCTTTTCAAAATGCTAAAGGTTGTATTGAGCCTATAGCCATTATGCCAAATGATGACCCTTTTAATACTAGCCAAAACTCGTCCAATACCAATCCAGGCAATCACTTTACTAACTTGGGTTGGGGAGATGTTAACAAAAACCATTTTCGTAGTGTTTATGGCGAAGTACTTCGTTGTCCAACGGGACAATGATGAGCTTGGCTTGATTTAATAGCTGATTATCTAAAATAAATGCTTGAAGGGCTGCCCAACGTTATTGCTTATCCTAAGCTGGGTTGTACAGAAAAATAAAAAACAAGAGAGTAGTAATTGTATGTATGTTAGAAAACTAGGTGTCTATTTAGGGCTGAGTATCTCAAGCTTACTACTAACGGCTAATAACGCTTGGGCTGCGCGAACCTTGGAGTATAGCATCCAATGGAGTATGGAGGATAATCGTTATCATGTGTCTATGCGGCCAACTGAAACACCTGAGCCTGATAGGAGTATTACTGCCCAAGTGACCATCCGCGTCCCTCATTCATCGCTGAATACAGAAGACTTCAAAGTCACCAGCTTGTCATCAGCTATTAACGGTACAATTTGGAGGCAGAGTTCTCGAGTAGACTCGCCTACAGAAGCGCGAGAATTTAGTTATATTTCCTTTACCTTGTCGGCAGATCAAGCCGGTGCATTTGGGTGGCAAGCCAATCAGGAAAAAGAAGTATTTAGCTTTGCCAATTCAGGTAGCTGTCTAGGGCCAGTTGCCCTAATGGCGGATAATGATCCTTTCAATGTGGAACATAACTCCGTCGGTACTAATCCGGGTAATCAGTTTACCAACTTAGGCTGGAGTGATAACAATGGTGAGAACAGCTACTTGGGTATTTATGGGGACGGTGCTGATTGCCGTGATAGTCAAGATGCTGATGCTGATGGTTTGATGAATGGTGAGGAAAAGCAGTTAGGTACTGATCCCTTAAAAGCAGACAGCGATGGCGACGGTTTGAATGACGGTGCTGAAGTCAATACGCATCACACTGACCCACTGAAAGCTGATACGGATGGTGATGGCCTTCCTGATGGTGCTGAAATTGACACTTATAACACCGACCCACTAAAGTTGGATTCTGATGGTGATGGTTTGACGGATGGGGATGAGGTGATTAATCACAAAACAAATCCTCTAAAAGCCGATACAGATGGCGATGGTCTGAATGATGGTGCTGAAGTCAATACGCATCACACTGACCCACTGAAAGCTGATACAGATGGCGATGGTCTGAATGATGGTGCTGAGGTCAATACGCATCAAACGAACCCATTAAATACAGATACTGACAATGATGGCTTTTCTGATGGTGAAGAAGTTAATGTATTAAAAACCGATCCAAATGTTGCGAATGCGGCGACTTTATCGATAAAAGTCTTGTTGCAAGGCGCTTACGATTATCAAACACAGTTAATGAAAGATAGTTTGCGTTCCAAAGGCCTGATTCCAACGACGCAGCCGTATAATGTTGCACCATTGAATTACGCTGGCACAGAGCAAGTGAGCGCAGCACAATTGGCACTTACAGGCAATGATGCGATTGTGGATTGGGTATTGGTTGAATTGCGCTCGGCTAGCAGTAAAACCAACATCGTCAAACGCAAAGCAGCCTTGTTACAGCGGGATGGCGATGTGATTGATGCTGCTAGTGGTAGTAACAAGCTGGCGTTTAACGGCTTAAGCGCAGGTAGCTATTACGTGTCGATTCGCCATCGTAACCACCTCGGGGTTATGACAGCCAATACTGTTCAGTTAAATGCAACTAATGTGAGTGTAGACTTCACGGCTAATACGACTGCGGTAGAAGGTACGAATGCCCGTTTGATGACTACTGATAAATCATTATTATGGGTGGGTGATGCCAATATGGATAATCGTCTGATCGCCAATGGTACAGGGCAAGATTCTAGTATAGTGCTTATTAAGGTGCTCAGTGTCGCAGAAAACGGTGCTTTTAATAGTAACTTTATTGTGCCGGGCTATCATGTGACTGATTTTAATATGGATGGTCAGGTGGTATTTACAGGACCGAATAATGACACCAATTTGCTAATATCGAATGTGCTATCACACCCGGGCAATATTGGATTCAATGCTAACTATATTTTGCGTGGTCAGTTGCCTGAATAAGAAATAAAGCTGGGCGGGTGGTCTAATGCCACGCTGCTACCCTGTATAGGCTAGTCTGTTTAAAAAATAAAAATAAATAAGCGGTAACAATATGAACAAATCACTGAAGCTCGCTATTAAACAAGGTGTTATTTTTCTGGCGTTGGCGCAAGCTGGAAGTGCCGCCTATGCCAATGGTGTCGAGTATAGTATCAAGTGGGATGATAAAGCCTCAGTTTATCGGGTTTTCATGCGTCCTCAGACAGCACCTAAAAGCCCTAACCTGACATATTCTGCACAAGTGACCATCAAGGTACCTCATGCGGAGAGTCCTGATCAGTTTGTCGCGCAGAATATTACCAGTACCAATGAAAATCTAAGCTGGTCTAACTCCAGTAAAGTACGTGCGCCGATTGCTAATCCCTCGTATGATTATTTGTCGTTCACTACAAGTATTTTGAATAATGCCAAAACTTTTCCTTGGGTGGCTGGTGAAGAATTAGAGGTTTTCAATTTCTCAAATGGCGGAGCGTGTCTTGGATCTGTAGAAATTATGGATAATGATGCCGATCCCTTTGCTTTGAATCCATCTGTTCCAAGTCCATCTGATCCAGATGCCAAAGCTAATCCTGGAAATGAGTTTTCCAGCGATGGATGGGGTGGGGATTTAGATAATGACTTTTTGGGGCGATATGGCGTAGCGGCTGATTGTTCCGTAGCGACTGTGGGGAATGCTTCACCTGTTGCGGCTGCTGATACTGTCGTTGTTGAGTCTGGTCAGACGATTACCATTGATGTATTGAAGAATGACACCGATGACGATGGTGATACACTGTCTATTGCAAGTGTCACTCAAGGTGCTCATGGCTCAGTCACTATCAGTGATAACAATACTATTACTTATACACCTGAAGCGGATTACAGTGGAGCAGATAACTTTACCTATATGGCTTCCGATGGCAAAGGCGGCTCAAGCACAGGTTCTGTAAGTGTAACGGTCAGTAGTAGTGGTAATAATCCTCCGAATGGAACTAATGAAAACCCAACTGCGGTGGGACTTACGGCTACAACACGTTCCAATACAGCTATCACGATTAATGTTTTGAACCATGTGAGTGATCCCGACGGTGATATTGTAACCCTAAGCAACTACTCTAATGGTAGTTTTGGCACAGTGAGTTTAAGTGATGGCAAACTGATTTATACGCCACAAAATGCTTATGTTGGTGAGGATAGCTTTAGCTATACCGTTTCTGATGGAAAGGGAGGGACAGCGGTTGGGCAGATAACGGTCAGGGTTTTAGCGAGTGATACCCCTGTTTCCAGTGCAGTAAAAGCTGTTCCAACACTGAGTCAATGGGGACAATTATTATTGGCATTGTTGTTAGGAGGGCTTGGTTTTCGTCGTTTTTCGCGCAGTAAATTATAAAAATAACAAATAAGCTGTTGATAACGCCTTAAACCACAAGAAATCGCAAGCCGTGTGGTTTGTGATTTTGCCCCAGAGCGTTGTGTAAATACAACTTGCATACCGTCGGCTGGGTTAATACCCTACCTAGCAAGGATGTAAAATTGTTACAAAATTCGTCGCTGAGAGAGTCAGCGATTATTTTGAATAAAAATTACTCTCCTGTGGGCTAAGTCTACTTTGTGGACATAAGGTATTTTTTATGCCCGAGTATGTATTTATATATCGTTTGGGCTGGTATTTTGAGGGATATAATCATGATGATATTGAGATCATTACTATTAATTTGGGGTTTGGTATTTGCATCTGCTGCTTCAGCACAAGTCGCTAATTTTGCTTTTCAGGATATTTACGGTAAGAACCATCGTTTTTCTGATTTTCGTGGCAAATGGGTAGTTGTTAATTATTGGTCGACACGCTGCACTCCCTGTATTAGTGAGCTACCGACTTTAAAGTATATTGCGCACCGTTTTCGCAATAAAGTGGTTGTTTTGGGAATGGATGCGGGAGAAACCCCGGATCGAGAAATGCGAACCTTTGTTCGTCGTCACGGTATTAACTATACTGTCGTACCTACTCAAGATAGCACTATGTTTGCATTGGGGCTCATTTATGGTGTGCCTACGACGTATATTGTTTCACCACGCGGACAGATTGTCGCTTCGCATATGGGAGTGATGAGTGTTCGTCAGATCCAAAATTATATTTTAGGCAAGTAATAGCAGCACAGAAGAAAAGCCGCAAACTGTTCAACAGCGTTGCGGCTTTTTCATGAATAGCCAGTGGGTTTTTTAGCGCAAACGTAATACTTGGCCTGGATTAATTTGGTAATTAGGTGCTTGCAAATTGTTAATACGAATAATGTCTTTCCAGTAAACCCCTGTGTTGCGCATTACTTGGAATACAGTATCGCCTCGTTTAACCGTATAGGTGCTACCACCAGTATAATCATTGGGTGCATAGTTGCTCGTCGTAAAGGTGTTGGATGTTGTGGGCGCAGGCTCTGTATAAGTACTGCTAGTGTAATAGCTAGAAGGTGTTTTAGGTTGGGCAGTATCATAAGAAGAGCTGGAGCTGCTCGTATTGCCCGAGTTGTAATAATTGTAGCCGCCACGGTTGGTGGAAGCGTTATCATAAATAGAGCCTGTGGTCGCAGTTGAGTTTGCAGTGTTGTTTGTGCCTACTTGGTCGTAATAGTTCGCACTGTTGGTACGATTTACAGGCGTATTATTGATAACGGCTTGATTGCCTGTGTAGTCATAGTAGCCCGCATTGCCATTGCCAACACTTTGAGGAGGAATGCTAGGTCTGGGGGCTTGTCTGACAGGCTGCTGTGGTCGTACGGGGTGTGGAGCAACTACAGCACTTTGTCTGCCTGGCGCCGGGTTACACTGGCCTTTTGCATTCGTGCCATGCCAGCAGCGTTTAGCTGTTTGGTTTTGTACCGGCACTCTATAAGTTTGGCGGGGTGGTTGATAAGTGGGCTGCCTGCGGGGTGGCGTATAGGTTTGCCGTGGTGGTTGATACGTGGGCTGCGTGCGCGGCGGTGTGTAGGTTCGCCGAGGAGGTTGATAGCGACTACCACCGCCTCCCAAAGTATGAGTATGGTTTAAACCTGACGCGGGTAATCGGTGAGAATGCACACGGCCACCATGCGAGTGAGTGACTGCCTGTTTAGTCGGCCCGTTGTAAACCGGAGGCTGAGTAACCGTTGTTGGTGCTGTTGTGGCAACGACGCTAGGTGTGCTCACTGGAGACGTAGTTGTCGTTGTTGTACCAGTTTGAGTATCATACTGGTTATTGTATGGTCCGTAGGCATTATTCGGAGCGCAGGCTGTTGCGGTCAGACCTAGAACCGAGCAGGTTGCTAAAATCTTGATTGTTCTGTCCATGGATTATACCTGTGTGATCAATATTATTAAAATGAGAGCAGCGACAATCGCCCAGCCTAGCCATTCAATATAACGAATGATTAAAGGTTCCATCTTGGGCCCCATCCAAGCTAGCAAGGCTGAAACAAGAAAAAAGCGTGCTCCCCGCCCGATAATGGATGCAATAATAAATGGAATCAAGGCCATTGCTAATGCACCCGCTGTAATTGTAAAGATTTTATAGGGAATAGGTGAGAAGCCAGCAGCAAAAATCACCCATACTCCCCATTGCTCAAACCAGTTTTGCGCTTGTGTCAACTTTTCGCCATAACCCCATTGCACAATATAAGGCTGCAAACCATCAAAGGCAAACAAACCAATCAGATAGCCAGCTAAACCGCCTAATACTGAAGCAATAGTGGTCAAGCCGGCCAAGTATTTCCAGCGTGCTGGGTTAGCTATAACCATAGGCATTAACATAACATCTGGCGGAATGGGGAAAAAAGATGATTCCGCAAAACTTAACGCGCCCAAATAACGTGGTGCCTGTGGATGTTTAGACCAAGCAATAACTTTGTTGTATAAAGATGAAAAAAGTTTCATGAAAAATAAAATCCTGTCAGGCTGTTTTGAACTTAGTGGAAAATGTCCTTGAGTAAAGGCACAAACTGTACTGCCTCATGGTTTTCGGTGTGATAGTCTGTCTCGGATAGACGTGTAATGACTTGGAGGCATTGAGGCGTTCCCTGTTTTCCGACAGGTATGATTAGTCGTGCATTGATATCCAATTGTTTTAATAGCGAGTCAGGGACTTCTTCAGATGCGGCTGTGACGAGAATAGCATCAAAAGGAGCTTGGCTTTCCAAGCCCCAAGTACCATCACTGAGTTTCATATGAATATTACGATAGCCCAATTCATCGATTAACTGACGAGTTTGTTTGTACAGTGGTTCAATACGTTCCACCGTCCACACTTGTTGGATTAATGCTCCCAGAATGGCTGCCTGATAACCAGATCCCGTTCCCACTTCCAGTATCTTGTTGAGAGGGTGGGGACTGGCTAATAAAAGTTCAGTCATACGTGCAACAATAAAAGGCTGCGAAATGGTTTGGCCATAGCCAATGGGTATGGCAGCATCTTCATAAGAACGGCTCGCGAGTGCTTCATCCATAAATAGATGGCGGGGTACTTTTTTACTCATAACCTCCAGCACTGCCTCGTGACTAATACCCTTTTCCCTTAGACGCGCAATCAAACGATTGCGGGTACGTTGTGAAGTCATGCCAATACCTTGAATATCCAATGGGCGCGGGTGCTTCATGACAGTGTTCCCAGGCAATGCGTCGTACTTTCCAAAGACTGATAACGGGTAAGGTCACTGTGTAAGGGAGTTACCGAAATATAGCCTGCTGCTACCGCATGAAAATCACTCCCCTCACCCGCATCAGCAGCACTACCCGGTGGGCCTATCCAGAATATTTCCCGTCCTCGTGGATCTTCGGCACGAATGACGGGCTCAGAGCTATGGCGTTTACCTAAGCGTGTGGTACGCCAGTCTTTGACAGCCTCCCAAGGAAGATCCGGCACATTGACATTCAAGATCAAATGATGAGATTCAGGATGTTGTGCAAAGGCAGAAATTAATTGCAGTACCACTTTGACCGCAGTGGCTAAGTTAGTGGTCTGGTGTGAGTTTATTGACACCGCAATAGCAGGATAACCCAGTTGGCGTCCTTCCATTGCCGCAGCGACTGTACCCGAGTACAGCACATCATCACCAAGATTAGGCCCAGCATTAATGCCGGAAATCACCCAATCAGGCTTATTATTATACAATTTTGTCAAACCGAGATGGACGCAATCGGTGGGTGTACCATTGACACTGTAGCTATTGTCACCTTGTGGTATCAGGCGCAAGGGGCGATCAAGGGTCAGTGAGTTGCTGGCACCACTACGGTCACGATCGGGAGCAACTGTGATAACATGATGCTGCGCGAGCAGCGCTTGTTGCAGCGCTTTCAGGCCAGATGCCTGAAAACCGTCGTCATTGCTAAGCAGTATGTTCATTTTGTCTTTGTGTTCTGTTTGTGTCTGCTGACGCGGGCTGATTTAACAAGAGAAGGCTACGACTCCATGAAAAAAAAGCATAAGCCCCGCTTGCCTGTAGAAGAAGCCGACGTATTTCGTGAGTCTATGCAGGATGTTACCCCGCTGCAACCTGTGAATCAGGCTGTACATGATACACCCAAGCCACCCGCAATACCGATCAAAACCATCGAAGATGAGCAACAGGTGTTGTTGGACATGTTTTCCGATGAATATGATCCGACTGAAATACAACCTGGGGATATTCTCAGCTATTTACGCCCCGGAGTACAGCACCGGATTTTTAATAAATTACGTCGAGGAGAATACCGCTTAGCCGCAGAGCTTGATTTACACGGACTCAACGCACGGCAGGCGCGGGGATATTTGGCTGAATTTTTAATAACGGTTTACCCATTACAAGGTGAATGTGTGCGAATTATTCATGGTAAAGGTAATCGCTCAGATCATCGTGGTCCGATTCTAAAGACTAAAGTGAATCATTGGTTACGCCAACACGATCGTGTACTTGCCTTTTATTCTGCTCGTCCGGTCGATGGTGGTACAGGCGCGGTTTATGTACTGCTAAAGCGTTAGCCACTCAAGATCGTTTGGTTTTTTAGCTGACCGCCGTACTTTACAGGCTGAATCTTCACTACTTAGCTAAAATAGCAGATGAACAGCGATTTAGTGATTCCAAGGAAAGAGGTTTGAATAAGCTCTTAATTTGGGGTTATAGGGGGGCATACTCACTTATGGCGGGCATGACTGGTTTGCGTGATTGAGCGTTGATTTAGCAAGCTGTATATTAAGACGATTGTTCCAATGCTTCCTGTGATTAAGCTGATGGGTGCAATGCCCATAATTAGGGGAAGTAGCTCTGAATCAGCACCAAGAAAGGCAATAATCAAGAGTAAAGCACCGAAAAGGCTGAGGCGTGTATTACTTTGGGCGTGGGCGATTTCTCGGCGTAGGTTTTCAATTTGTTGCGATTCCCACTGCATTTTTAGTTTACCTGCCTCTGTCTGTTTGGCAATATCGTACAGTAAGTTGGGCATATAAGGCATAGTTTCTATCATTCTAGGTAAATTATCTTTAAAGCCATTTAATAAAGCGCGGAAGCCAACTTGTTTATCCATCCAGTTTTCCAGAAAAGGTTTGGCCGTTGCCCATAAATCCAAATCGGGATAAAGCTGCCGCCCTAAGCCTTCAATATTTAATAGTGTTTTTTGTAATAAAACCAACTGGGGCTGTACTTCCATGTCAAAGCGTCGTGCCACTTGAAATAAGCGCATTAGGAAAAAACCAAAAGAAATGTCTTTGAGTGGCAGATTAAAAATAGGCTCGCTGACGGTGCGAATAGCTGCTTCAAACTCATCGACACGTGTAGTGGCTGAAACCCAGCCAGAAGCAACATGCAGTTTAGCAACGCGCTTATAGTCACGGTTAAAAAAAGCATGAAAGTTTTCTGCTAAATAGCGTTTATCCTCGGGCGATAATGTTCCCACAATACCAAAGTCAACCGCCATATATTGTGGCTCATTGGGGGGAGCGGGATTGACAAAAATATTACCCGGGTGCATATCAGCATGAAAGAAGTTGTGAATAAACACTTGGGTGAAAAAAGTTTCCACACCGAGTTCAGCTAAACGTTTGAAATTAATCTTGGCTGCTTTGAGTTCATCTATATTGCCCATCGGTATGCCATAAATACGCTCCATGACCATGACATTTTTATGAGTGTAGCGCCAGTAGACCTCCGGTATGTACAGCATGGGATTGTTTTCAAAATTATGGCGTAATTGGCTGGCATTCGCCGCTTCTCGCACTAAATCCAATTCATCGAGAATATTTTTTTCGTATTCACTGACGACTTCAACAGGGCGTAAACGCCGTCCCTCTCGCCAGTGACGTTGTATTAAGTGAGCAATGATGTACATCAGCTCTAAATCTTGGCGAATGGTCTTGTCAATATGAGGGCGCAGCACTTTGACGACAACATTTTTTCCATCCCACAATTGGGCGGCATGAACTTGCGCAATGGAAGCAGAAGCCATCGCTTCGGCTTCAAAATATTTAAAGACTTCTGTGACCGGCTTGCCTAGCGCTTTTTCGACTAATTCACGTGCTTCATTGCTAGCAAAAGGTGGAACCCGATCTTGTAAGCGTGCCAATTCTTGTGCAATATCAGGGGGCATAAGGTCGCGGCGGGTGGAAAGCATTTGCCCGAATTTAATAAAAATAGGACCTAACTCTTCCAATGTGAGCCGAATGCGTTCACCGCGAGAGCGCTCTTGGACTTTTTTGCGCCAATTCCAAGGAGCGAGATAATATAAAAAAGCCATTGGACGCATGAACGGAATAGAAAAAACAAGCTCATCCAAGCCATGCCTAATAAACACACGGCCTATCGTCCACAAACGTAGCAAGCGGGTAATGGATTTCATCATGAGATTAAATCATTGGGGTGAAAATCAAGCTATAGAATCAAACTATGGATTTTACCACATGAGGTCATCTGGAATCTTGAAATCTGCGTAAGGATCGTCCTCTTCTGCCAAGGGCTGTGCGTGACGTGTATTAGCCACCAGTACACAATGTGTATCGCGTTGGGTAATTTTTTCTGCAATTTGACGAGGAACAAGCTCATAATTTTCATCCAGTTTGACCAGTGCAATCATGCCATCAGCTAGTTGCTCATGCAGTTTATCAGTTAGCAAAATACGCTTGACTTTATTATGGTCTGCAAACTGGTAAGGGATTTCCCCTTGGCGATAATCAATGCGATTGAGATTAATTAACTGTCTGATTTGTGCTTGAATGGCACGCTGTTCAGCTGCTTCACGTTGCTTACGATTCAATGCTTGGGAACGCTCTTTCTGGGTTTGGCGAGCTTGCTCCACTAATACTTTGGTTTCATCAACGACAAGCTCACCTTGCTTTTTGGCTTTTTTCTGCGCCTTAGCCGTTTTTTGGTGTGTTTTTTTGCGTTGTTCTTGGGCGGCTTTATTGGCTTTGGATTCGTCAATCAGGCCAGCTTTTAGTAATTGTTCATGTAATGAGCTCATGGTATCTATCCGTTGGCAGCTAAAAAGGAATGTACTGGATGATAGGATTATACATTGCCTGTAAAAGCTTCAGTACGTTTAAATGCTGGACATTGCTATTGGGAAACGCATAATGGGGCACTTTTGAACAGGTTTTGGTTAAGACAGCCGTGGGTTCTAGGAGAAAGATATGATTTCAGCACTGGAAGCCTTGCAGCGCCTGCAAGAGGGAAATCAGCGCTTTGTTCGAGGTGAAACGTCAACGCAGCCATTGGTGGATAATGAGTATCGCCGCGAATTAGTAGCGGGTCAGTCTCCCATAGCGATTATATTAGGTTGTTCGGATTCACGTGTGCCTGCTGAGCTGATTTTTGATATGGCTTTGGGGGAGCTGTTTGTGATTCGTGTAGCCGGTAATATTGTCGCCCCCTCACAAGTGGGTAGTATTGAGTATGCGGCCGAGCGCTTTGGCACACGTTTGGTGGTAGTCTTGGGGCATTCTCATTGTGGTGCGGTCGCGGCTACCTTGGAACAATTGGAACGCCCTCGTAGTAATCGCTCGCCTAATCTGAATTCGATCGTGACCCGTATCCAGCCAGCGGTACAAACTTTGCTCGAATCGCCTTTGCGCGAAGACCCTGAAAGCCTGTTACATTATGCTATTCGCGCTAATGTGCGTGCTTCTACCAATCATTTGCGGCATGGCTCACACATTTTAGAGCAATTAGTGCGTAGTGAGGGTTTACAGATTACGGGGGCAGAATATTCTTTGGAAACGGGTGTCGTTAATTTTATTGATGGTGTATCTGAGCATTTTGCTCAAGATTAAGCTTTTTTACTAAACTTTTTTATTTTGTCGATTTGCGACTAGTCGATTGATGCGAGCCGCTAGGCGTTCAGTGTCTAAACGTAAAGTGTCCACTTCATCTTTAAAATATTGTACTTCTATACTGCTGGGTAGTAGGTGGATTTCTTCTTGTAAATACTCTTGCGTATTAAGTGTGAGTGATTGGGTGGTATCTTTGAGCCAATTTTGGGCTGCACGTCCAGTGCTACCTATTTGATGTGCAGCGGTATCGCCAATACTTTGAGCCAATAGCTCTTCCCAGTCCAAGTTTGCTGAGCGTAGGATGGCACTGAAACGTTCTCCAGTGCCTAAATCACCTTCAATACGAATACCCTGTTCCAGCATGGCTTTATTGCTATCTTCGGCGGTACTCATGCGCATCAGTGCCAAGGCTGAACCATAAATGCTTACATCAGGATCAGCGTTGTGATGAGTCATAACACGTATGTCAGTCGATGTAGGCATGAAATACAGTGTTAAAGTGGGTTGGCTGATGTGTAGAGCAATTAGTTTGCCTTGTAAAGCTTGCAGTTGTTGCAAAGCATCACCATGAGTGCGTGCATCCAGTTTTAACCAGAAATTTAAAGCTTTTTCCAGTAAGGTACTCAATGCAGTGGCAATCATATTCAAGCTTCCTTTAAGTCATTAGCGGGGCAATACAGTATTTACTACAAAGCTTCACGAATACTGCTGGCAACAGCACTTTTATTGGTGTCGTGCGGTAATATTTTGACATATTTACCATCTTTACTCACAACATAACTATTGGACGTATGGTCAATCAGATAAGATAGTGCTGAGTCGCTGTCAGCTTTAGCGAAAAAAGCACCGTATTGAGCCGCTATCTTTTGAATCGCTTCATTATCAGTTGCGGTCAATCCAATAAAGTTGGGGTGAAAATGCTTGGCATAGTTCATCAGCTTGTCAGCATGATCCCGATCAGGGTCAACACTGATAAAAATGGCTTGTACCTGGGCTATTTCTTCAGGTGTCAGTTCTTTTAACCCAGCACCTAAAATACTCAAGGTGGTTGGGCAGACATCAGGACAAGAGGTATAGCCAAAATAAAATAAAACAACCTTGCCTCGAAAGTCACTTAGCTTGACTGTTTTATCACCCTGAACCAAACTGAAGTCGCCGCCAAACTCTCCAGCCTGTATGGAGACAGGTGTGCCATTTTTATCACTGAATACAGTGGCGCTATTATCGGTTTGCGATGAGCTAAACTGTATCGCCGCCAATATACCAACACCAAGAGCCAGTAAGGCTAAAGCTAAAAGAATATATTTGTATTGTTTCATTACTTCATAATGTCCATGACCGGAGCGACTACCTCCAGCTCACTATTATCTGAAAATTTTAAGGTGATACTTTCACTATCGCCGTTTACAGGCTCTTTGCTTAAATTAATCAACATAATATGTAGGCCACCCGGCTTTAATTCAGCTTGCCCTTGAGCTGGAATGTCAATTTTGTCGATTTTTTGCATTTTCATGACACCACCTTCTTGCATAGTGGTTTCGTGCAACTCAGTAACGCCAGCAATATCTGAGTGTGCAGCGATTAAGGAGACCGTTTGTTGTGTAGGGTTTTTCAGTATCATAAAAGCGCCAGTGACAGTTTGTCCGGGAGGAACGGAACGAATGCGTTGCTGATCCACACTGATGAATTCGGCTGCGGTGCTGGCTGCTTTAGTGGCAGGTATTGAAGCCATAGCCGAGACGGTTTCTGTGGTGGCTTGGTCAGTTTGTGCGTTGGCTGTTGCTGGGTTGGTATCTGTTTTTGTTTGTTCATTGCAAGCTGTCAAACTCAAAAGCAGTAAACAAGCCATAATAAGATGGGGGCGCAGCGTAATCATGAGGTGCTCCAGTAGGCATTTTTTCATAGAAAAATAATTTAGTACAGGATACTGCTTGAGATGGCTCATTGAAAGTACTTGCATCCAATTAGCAGCTTTTAGCGTAATGTGCATAAAGCTGCTGTTTTGCTAGCGATACTATTGGGTGAGCGAATGTACTGCCAAGCCAAGGCTAAAATTTAAAGCCCTTGTGCAATGCGACTATACCGCCTGTCAGATTATTATAACTGACCCGCTCAAAACCTGCCGCTTCCATCATGGTCTTCAAGGTATTCTGATCTGGGTGCATACGAATGGATTCAGCCAGATAACGATAGCTGTCCGTATCATTGGCAATTAGCTTACCCATAACAGGCAGTACCCGAAACGAGTATTGATCATAAACGGACGATAAACCTGGTAAAACAGGCTTAGAAAACTCCAATACCAGCAAGCGACCACTTGGTTTGAGTACTCGGAACATGGAGCGTAATGCGGCATCTTTGTCTGTCACATTGCGCAAGCCAAAAGCGATGGTAATCACATCAAACTGTTTGTCTGCAAAGGGCAGGCATTCCGCATTGGCTTGAACATACTCAATGTTGCCAGCAATACCTTGATCTGTCAGGCGTTTGCGGCCATTTTCCAGCATGGAGGCGTTAATATCAGATAAGATTACTTTACCCTTTTCTCCTACCCTTTTAGCAAATTGCGCAGCAAGATCGCCAGTACCGCCAGCGAGGTCAAGAATACTTTGACCTGCTTTAGCGTCCGCAGCCTGAATTGTGTAGCGTTTCCACAGCCGGTGTATCCCAAATGACATTACGTCGTTCATTAGGTCGTATTTGTCGGCTACTGAATGAAATACCTCCGCGACTCGACTAGCTTTATCTTTAACGGGAACTTGCTTATAACCAAAATGGGTTGTTTGTTCCTGATCCATCATTTCGTTGTCCTGAAATTCTTGTTGGGATAACGCAGTTTAGCAGCTAAAGGCTCTACGTGGAGACAGAGACATGAAAAAAGTAATGATAGGCGTTGGTCTGGGGCTGGTGACGGTTTCTCAGGCACAAGCCGGATACAGTGCCAATACTATGCCTGGAAATTATACAGGCTACAACGGTGCTTACTCTGGTTATTCTGGAAATGTACGGGTTGTTCCCGTCAGTGGGACTGTGAATAGTCCAGTGGTTGTGGCACAACCGCGCCGCCGTTTTGCATCCCAACCAGCCCCCATCTTTGCGCAACAAACCGCTCCAGCCTATTCGCAGCAAACCGCACCTGCTTATTCCCAACAGACTGCGCAACAAGTCGTACAGCCTGTTGCAGTACAACCTAGTGTACAGCAGACGCGAGTAGGCTATGAGTATACTGATGTGGTGACAGTGGAAGAGGTCGCGGTGCAAGCCCAGCCTAGAACTCCTCGACCTAGAACGATTGTACCAAGCCGGCCTCGTACTGTAGTTCAACAAGGTCATTGTTGCTCCAGCAATAATGACGCTGCGCAACAACAAGCGGCTCAACGTGCTCGCTTGCTACAACAACAGAAAATAAGGCAACAACGTCAGCTTCAGCAACAACGTCAACAGCAAGAAGCACGCCGCCGTGCAGCTGCTCAACGGAAACAGCAAGCTTTGCAACGTCAGCGTCAGTTAGCTGCTCAGCGCCAAGCGGCTCAACAACAGCAGCAGCGTTTACAGCAGCAAGCCTTGCAACGTCAGCGTCAAATGGAAGCAAAGCGTCGTGCAGCCGCTCAACAACAGCAACAAGCTCAACAGCGCCAGCGTCAGCTAGCCGCACAGCGCCAAGCTAGGCAAAAACAGTTGGCATTACAAAAGCAACGCCAGTTAGCTGCACAACGTCGTGCTGCGCAACAGCGCCAACAAGTTAGTAGTCATTGTGCACCTTGCCATGGCGGTGGCTGGCAGCGTGGTTCAACTGTACAAGTCAATACCCAGCGTACTGTGGTAAACCAGCAGCCTCGTTCTAGTTCTGCATATACCCACTACAGTGAGCCAGTGTATACCACGACGATAGAGCCAGCCGTTGCTCCACAATATGTAGCACAACAAACAGCACCTACGTTTTGGGGACAACAAGCTGTCGGTCAACAGGTCACTAGCCAGCAAGTAACTGGCCAACAGGTTACTCATTAAGTTAACAGCTTTAGAAACTCGCTAGTTTAATGACTGAATAAGCTGGTGTTTCATAAGGGTGGCTTTGTATTAAGGCAGCAATCGCTGCCTTGATATATTCATCCGCGCAGACTAATTCCACGCGATATTCTGCAACAGTTTCTACTTGATGGGTGTTGCCAAGAAAAGGGTGACTCCCCTCTAATGGCCTAAACTGACCTGTACCCAAACAGACCCACGCACAACGGTCGTATGAGCCTATTTTCCCTGCTCCTGCCTCGAATATAGCTTGTTTTACAGCCTTTAAATGAGATTCAGGGACATAAAATGTTATCTGATACATAAACTTCCGCTACAAACATTTATAGAGAAGCTATCAGTGTGGCGCAAAGAGTGAAAAACTAAAAGGTATTACCAGTGGATAGAACACCATTGCAACATAGCCAGCCATGCTGAGCCAAGGGCCAAACGGCATAGGAATGCTTTCACGATGACGGCGAATTAGCATTAAACCTAATCCGAAAACAGCGCCAAAAGCAGCTGAGCAAAAAATAACAAAAGGCAAAACCTGCCAACCACCCCACGCCCCCAGAGCAGCTAGTAGCTTGAAGTCACCGTATCCCATGCCTTCTTTGCCAGTGACCAGTTTGAATAACCAGTAAACGCTCCACAGCGCCAAATAACCAAATACGGCACCCATAACGCTGTCTTCCAGAGAAACAAACAGAGCATTCATATTTAATAATAAACCTGCCCAGAGCAGTGGGTAGGTCAATTTATCTGGAAGTAGCATGGTTTTAGCATCAATCATAAACAAAGCGACTAATGTCCAGGTAAAAAGTAGTAAGGCTAAGGTTTGCAGGCTAAAGCCATAGTACCAAGCAACAATGACTGAAAGTAGGGCGGTACAGAATTCAACCAGTGGATACTGAATGGAAATAGGCGTTTTACAGTCTGAGCATTTTCCGCCTAAAAACAAGTAGCTAAGCACGGGAATGTTTTCTAGTGCTGTAATCTTATGCCCGCAAGTAGGACATTGTGAACGTGGCACTATAAGATTGAAAGTCCCCGTTTCTGGCAGAACACCATCTTGTCCAGCTAATAACTCAGTACATTCATGTTTCCACTCACGCTCAAGCATAACTGGTAAACGATGAATGACTACATTGAGAAAGCTGCCTATGAGCAGTGACATCAGACCTACACAACTCATTAACCAAGCTGGGCTTTCTTTTAATAAAGTGACAATATCCACGTTAGACGACCGCTCCAAGTTTGAAAATAGGCAGGTACATGGCAATGACTAGGCCACCAACTACAATACCTAATACAGCCATGATAAGTGGTTCGATTTGTTTGGATAAAGTATCGACTAGCTCATCAACTCTTTCCTCATAATAGTCAGCTACTTTACTTAACATTTCTTCTAAGCGCCCAGATTCTTCACCAATTCGGGTCATTTGAATAACTAGGTTAGGAAAAATTTGTGAGGTTTGCATGGCAATATTAAGCTGTAGACCTTGCGCAGTGTCGTCTTTCATACGCATAGTCGCTTCGTAAAATAATATATTGCCTGTGCTTCCTGCGACGGAGTCCATTGCTTCTACAATAGGCACGCCTGCTGCAAACATGGTAGACAAAGTACGGCTAAATCTTGCTATCGCTGATTCTTCTAGAATAGGCCCAATAATAGGTAGTTTGAGTGACAGTCTATCTATAAATCGATTGAAAGCTTTGGAGCGTTTCATTGCGAGATTGAATGTATAGATAAAAGTAACTATACCCAATAAAGGCATCCACCAATATTTTTGTAACCATTCAGATAAATTGATCACCATTTGTGTAAATGCAGGTAAATCAGCACCGAAGCTACTAAATACTTCTTTGAATTGAGGAATGACCCAAATTAAAAGGATTGCTGAGACGACTAAAGCAGCAATTATAACAATAATAGGGTACATCAATGCTTTCTTTACTTTTCCCTTTAGTGCTTCTGACTTTTCTTTATAGGTTGCCACCTTATCTAGCATGGTATCTAGCGTACCTGCTTGTTCTCCTGCTTGAACAAGATTGACGAACAGTTTGTCAAAATACTGAGGGTGTTTTTCCAGAGCCTGTGCAAAACCAGCACCACCCTCTATAGTCTCAATCATTTTATCAATGAGTTTGGTCATGGATGGATTGTCTCCACCATTACCTACCATTTGTAAAGATTGAACCATGGGAACACCTGAGCGCATCATGGTGGTCATTTGTCTGGCAAAGTGGGCTATATGTGCGGGTTTGATTTTAGGCGCAAATAAAGGTTTGGGTTTTTTATAAATCTTGTTGGGTTTAATGCCTTGACGGCGTAAGGTGCCGCGCAACCAGTTAGCATTAACTGCTTGAGTTTCACCCTTCATTTTTACCCCATTGCGATTCACACCTTCCCATACAAACGTATGCATGGGGGGTGTAGCTTTTTGAGAAGCTGCTGACTTTGAAGATTTGGTATGTGTACTAGCCATATCGATTGGGTATCATTGTTATTATGGATGATGGGTAAAGTTACCACATATCTGCCTAGATCATAGATGCCGACCAGACAAATGGGAAATTAGTCTTTGGTAACTCGTTCTAATTCTTGTAATGAAGTAATGCCTTCGCGTACTTTAGCTATGCCAGATTGGCGCAAATCATTAATACCTTCTTTTTGAGCTTGATCCGCCAAATTCATGGAGTTACCGCCCTCCATGACTATACGTCCCATCGTCTCAGAAATAGGCATGACTTGATAGATACCGACGCGCCCCTTATAACCTTGAGAACAAGCAGGGCAACCCATAGGCTCATAAATGGTAAATGTACCTATTTCTTCTTCTTTGAAACCTATACTTCTCAAAACTTCAGGAGGTATGTCTGCTGGTTGTTTGCATTTTTCGCACAGACGTCTAGCCAAGCGTTGGGCGATAATGAGGTGTACAGAAGAAGCTATATTAAAGGGAGGAACGCCCATGTTTATTAGGCGCGTTAAGGTTTCTGGTGCACTGTTGGTATGCAACGTTGATAAAACTAGGTGTCCTGTTTGGGCAGCTTTAATGGAAATTTCTGCTGTTTCCAGATCACGAATCTCACCCACCATGATAACATCTGGATCTTGGCGCAAGAATGCACGTAAGGCATCTGCAAAAGTTAGCCCTTGTTTTGGGTTGACATTGACCTGATTAATGCCGGGCATATTAATTTCAGCAGGGTCTTCCGCTGTTGAGATATTGCGCTCAGGGGTATTAAGTATGCCTAAGCCTGTGTAAAGTGTCACCGTTTTACCGCTACCTGTCGGTCCTGTGACTAAGACCATGCCGTCGGGTTTACTTAAGGCTTGCATAAAGTCATTTTTTTGCTTGTCATCAAAGCCTAATTTTTCTACCCCCAAAGTAGTACTATCTGAGTCCAAAATACGCATAACCACCTTTTCCCCATAAACGGTCGGTAGCGTATTAATACGGAAGTCTATATTCTTTTTGTTATTGACTTTAATACGAATGCGTCCATCCTGAGGTATACGTCGTTCAGAAATATCCATTCTGCCCATAACTTTTAGGCGAGAGGCTAAACGTCCGGCAATACCTATCGGTGGTGTAGCGATAACTTTTAGAATGCCATCTACCCGATAACGGATACGCAAGTTTTTTTCATAAGGTTCAATATGAATATCGGAAACTTTGCTATTGATGGCGTGCAGAAGCAGTTTATCTACGAAAGAGACGATTTCAACTTCTTCACCTTCATCTTCATTGCGAGACAACTCCTGTGTATCCAGTGCGATTTTTTGAGCAATCGCATCACTGGAAATCGTCATGCCAGAACGGCCACCACTGGAGCCGCCCGATAAATAAGCTTGCAGCTTATCGAATTCGGCAATAACGGGTTCGGGAATGAGTTTGGTGGCAAACTTGACATCATCCAGATTGGAAAGATTGATAGGGTCAGCCAAGGCAATGAGCAAATGATTACCTATACGATGTAGCGGTAATAAGTGCAGACGTTGTTTTTGTTCGTCGGAGATGAGATCAATAACGGTTGGGTTAATGTCAATTGCATCAAGGTCTACTAGACTCAGACCGTATTCGTTACTAACAGCTTTTGCCATATCTTTGGCATTAGCAACACTGTGATAAAAAAACCACTCCAGAATAGATGTTTTCGACTCATGAGCATTGCACACAGCCTCTATGGCTTTGTCCTGTGAGATGTGGTCACTCTTGACCAGTTGTTTGATATAGCCCGGAAGTTGAACTTTGGATGCGCTCATGTGCTCGTTGTTATCTTAATTTAGTGAGATCTTTTCCCTGTATGATAGTATGGGTCAAGCTAAAGTCCTAGATTGATAAGACAAGCTGCATAATGATTCAATGTTCTGGATGATCTCACTAGCCTAACTTGTCAGCTTGGTTTATTAGTTAATTGCAATCAGTGTGGAGCAATGGGATTTAAAAAACCCCGCCGGAGCGGGGCTAGATCAGGGTTGAACCGGCAGGCTGGTTATTTTTATTTTTTTGTTAGACCTGCTCTTGTTCTTCAGGGCTTGTGTTGAAACTTTCTGAAAGTCCCCCCACCGTAGTGGGGGTAGATCAGGATTTGAGACTGGCAGTTAACTTGTTGTTATGATTTATAAAGCTGCTCTTGTCTCCAGGGCTTGCTGTTGAACTTTTAATTTTTATGACTCTCTTAAAACTCCCTCCTGCTTTTAGCAGAAGGGATCAGGAGTCAAGTTGTGGCAGGCGGCTTGTTGTTATTTATGATTTAAGCCTGTCTCACAACTCAGGGCTATTATTTTTATTCTTACCCGCTTTGTTATTATTGTTGTTTTGTTTCCCTTTGCTTGAGATGTAGCAATGGCTATGCCAGTTGCTTGGGAAAAGAGCTAGTGCTTTGTTTTATATAAAATAAAATTTATTTATTAATATGGGCTAAGTATTTTATAAAGGCAGTATTTGTGTCAGTAAGTGACACAAGTGACAACAGGATGTGACATTTGACGGATAAGTGGTAAATGAGTGTCAGGTAATTGTGTCACTTCAGGCTAGAACGTAATGCCTGACGAATGATTTCTTCGACGGATAATTCAGTATTTTCTAAAGGGGCTATCATTTTGCTAGCTTGGGCAGGTTTGTAACCTAAGGCTAATAAGGCATTCATCGCTTCATCAGTTGCGGACAGCGGGTTTTCAGGTGTGGCTAAAGCACCTTGGGGAGAACGGGTTGTAGCACTATCTTCCGTTTTGGGTAGGCGGTCACGCATTTCTATAATTAAACGTTCAGCAGTTTTTTTGCCCACCCCCGGAATACGACTCAGCGCGGTGGCATCTCCAGCATGGACGAAACTGGCAAATTCAGTTGCCGTCATGCCGGATACTATCGCTAGAGCCATTTTGGGGCCGATTCCATTGACTTTCAGCAAATGACGGAATAAGGCTCGCTCTTCTTGGGTACTAAAGCCAAATAGTGTTTGTGCATCTTCACGCACTACAAAATGGGTATATAAGGTAACTTCAGCAGCCCTATCTGATGGTAGGCCATAAAACGTATTCATGGATGCTTGTAGTTCATAGCCTACACCATGCACCTCCAGTAATAATTCAGGTGCTTGTTTGAAAATTACTTTACCGCGTAATAATCCAATCATGTACGTGCTGCCTTGCTAATGCGAGCTTTGAGGTGGCTAATATGTGCGTGACAAAGTGCGACGGCTAAAGCATCTGCGGTATCAGCTTGAAGACGGCCTTGTAGATTGAGCAGAACCTTGACCATGTGTTGTACCTGAATTTTATCAGCCGCACCTTTGCCAACCGTAGCCTGTTTGACTTCTTTTGGGCTGTATTCATGTATGGGCAATTGCGATACAACGCCAGCGCAAATAGCGACACCTCTTGCCTGACCTAATTTCAAAGCTGAGGCAGCATTGTTGGACATGAATACGCTTTCTATACACATTTCATCCGGTTGCCAAAGCCGAATTACTTCAGTTACCCCCGAAAAAATCAAGCCTAGACGTTCTGGTAATGCTTTATCGCCCAAACGTAAACAGCCACTATAAACATGGCAGGTACTTTGTCCGTCGGTGTCAATAACCCCGATGCCAGTAAAGCGTGAGCCGGGGTCTATGCCAATGATGCGCCGCGAAAAAACCAAAAGCCTTAGTCTTCCTCGTCATCCAGCATAGCATCTGGCCACTCGGCATTGGTAAAGACTGCTTGTACATCATCTAAGTCTTCCAAAGCATCGACCAGTTTTATAAGCTTTTCTGCTGTTTCAAGATCAACAGCACTGAGGTTATCAGCGCGCATAGTGACTTCAGCATCATCTGGATTGAAGCCTGCCGCAACCAGCGCATTCTGTACTTCGCCAAAGTTAGCCGGTGTTGTAAGCACTTCTATTGAACCATCTTCTGCGGCAATGACATCATCCGCACCTGCTTCTAGTGTGACTTCCATAATGGCTTCTTCATCAGCCCCGGGTGCAAAATTCAAGATACCCAAGTTCTGGAACATAAAGGCTACTGAGCCGCTAGTTCCTAAATTGCCACCATGTTTACTAAAAGCATGACGTATTTCTGCAACGGTACGATTGATATTGTCTGTAGTGGTTTCTACTAAGATGGCAATTCCGCCAGGGCCGTAACCCTCATAAGTCACTTCAGAGTAGTTTTCTGCCCCCAACTCACCCGCGCCGCGTTTACAAGCTTTTTCAATGGTATCTTTAGGCATATTAGCCCCGAGAGCCTTGTCTACTGCTAGACGCAGGCGCGGGTGTGCATTTGGGTCAGCGGTTTTGCCTTCCCGGGCAGAGACAGTGATTTCCCGAATCAGTTTAGTCCAGATTTTGCCGCGTTTTTTATCAACAGCAGCTTTCTTGTGTTTGATATTCGCCCATTTACTATGGCCAGCCATACATTAAATTCCGTTTGATAAACCAGTTAATCATAAAAGGCGCGTAGTCTACCACAGGCTTGCAGCAATCAGAAAAGCGCTGTCAGTTAAGTTCAGTCTACAAAGCTGGGCTAATCTATACCTAATCTATTCGTGGCTCACAGAAACAGTGCAATAATACAGTATAGGGTTTTTCTTGGTTTAATAAGCCAGCTAGTTGCTGAATATCTTTCTGAAAAATTGAGTTTTTTGCTAGAACAAGTTCTTCAGGCAAAGCGGCCTTTAGCCATGCTGTAGCTTTAGCGCCCAGTATTTCCAGAAATTCTTCAATGGGTGTCAGGTCAGGTTCGATATAACGTACTGGTGTTTTATCATCCAATTTAGCTAGCTGAAGGGCTTCCTGAAGTGCTGTATTTAAACCACCTAGTGCATCAACTAAACCACGATCCAGTGCTTGTTGCCCGGTCCAGATGCGTCCTTGCGCGACTTCGTGAATAGCGGCTGGGTTAGTATTGCGAGCTGCCGCTACATGACCAAGGAATTGTTGGTAAATATGATCAATATGTGATTCCAGCATGCTTTCAAAGCGTGGATCAATTGGCTGGCGTGGGTCAAAGACATCACTTAACCATGTGGTTTTGTAACCACCTTGATGAATAGCGAGTTTGTCCATCAGCCCTGAAACATTAGGCATAATGGTCAGTACACCAATAGAGCCGGTGATCGTGCCCGGGTCAGCAATAATTTTATCAGCACCGGTTGCCAGCCAATAACCACCTGATGCAGCTAAATCACCCATAGAAATAACCACAGGTTTGCCTGAATCTCGGGTTTTAGCGATTTCTTGGCGGATCAACTCAGAGCCTAGCACAGCACCTCCAGGGGAGTTTACGCGCACCACCAACGCTTTAATAGAGTCGTCAGTACGTGCCTTGCGAATCCGTGCCGCAGTCGATTCACCCCCGATACTGCCTTTGGGAGCTACGCCGTCAATGATAGTGCCTTCTGCGACAATAATACCTATACCGTCGCCTACGCTAGGGGTGGGCAAGTATTGCAAGTAATCGAGAAAGCCGATTTGACGGAAAGTATCCCCTTGTTCTGTGACTGCAAGCTCTTTCATGAAGGTGTTGCGTATATCGTCTAGGGTCTTCAAGCCATCTATTAATCCAGCTTCGACTGACATCTGCGCAAAGCTACCCTTCGCTTTTTGCAGCGGAGCAGGCAAGGCATTAATTAATTCCATAATCGCCCCCTCAGCTAAACCTCGTACTTTTTCAATATCACCGGTATAACTTTGCCACAGGTCATCAAGTACATAAGCGGTGGCCTCTAGTGTTTCTTGGGAGGGAGCATTTGCAGTATAAGGCTCTCCTGCATTTTTGTATGCGCCTGCATGTATGACATTGACGTTGACACCTAATTTGTCCAAGGCATCTTTGTAATAGTTCGTATCACCCCCAAAGCCGCTTAATAAAACGCTACCCAAGGGGTGTAGATAAACTTCATCAGCGTGAGCAGCTAGGTAATACTGGCTTTGTCCAAAGTTACTGCCCCAAGCAATAATTTTTTTACCGCTTTGCTTGAAGTGCTCCATGGCTTGTGCTAGTTCGTGCATAGAAGCTGTGCCAACCCCTTCTAAACGATCGACCATGAGCAAAATACACTCAACTCGCTCATCCTGAGCCGCTGCGTCAAAGACGGCTAAAGCATCACGTAATTGAATTTGCAAAGGGTGATCTTCAAGCAATAGTGAGGTTTGTATATCAGCTAGCTGCTCTTCTACCAACTCACCTTGTAAGTTGAGCACCAGTACCGTCTTATTCTGCAAAGGCGTAGTTTTTTCACCCCAAAAGCCAGCGATAAGGGCGGTGACTATGATTAGAAAAATAAGGTTGATCACTACGCGGCGACTAATGTCGAGCGTGCACCATAATCCTCTGAAGAAGCGGAAAATTATTCCTCTTTTTTTAGGCTCCGTCATGCAATGTTTTCCTTGTATGGTGTACCAATATCGTTCATGTTTGAAGCTTAGCATGTTCACTGTATTGGTGTGATTGACTGCGTTTGGTTAAGTGGATATTCGTTAGCATTTTACTGCGGAATTTGACAATAAGCGTGTTTGCCAAGCCTCATTGGTATGCTTACAGTAAGTGCTTTGTGAATAATAAATCAAGGAAATCCCATGTGTGGAATCTGTGGCGAGTTGCGTTTCGATGGCTTATTGCCTGAATTAAAACATATTAATGCCATGATGGAACAATTGGAAAAGCGTGGCCCAGATCATGCAGGTAGCTTTTCCGAGAGTCGTTTAGCCTTTGGGCATAGACGCTTATCGGTTATCGATCTTTCCTATCGTTCTAGCCAACCAATGGTTGATGTGGAAGCAGGGCTAGCTTTGGTTTTCAATGGCGCTATTTATAATCATCCTACATTGCGTGCCGAACTAAGTGTGCGTGGACATCACTTCTTTTCTGAGGGTGATAGCGAAGTTATTTTGAAGGCTTATGCTGAGTGGGGGAAGGATGCGCCTCAGCACTTGAAAGGCATGTTTGCCTTCGCTATTTGGGATATGCGCAAAAAAGAGTTGTTCTTGGCAAGGGATCGTCTGGGGATTAAACCTTTGTATTTTACCAATGATCGAAACTGCTTTCGATTTGCTTCCAATACGCAGGCGTTGTTAGCAACACCTGATATAGACACGCAGCTTGATCCGCTGGCTTTGCATAATCTATTTAGTTTACATGCGGTTGTGCCTGCACCACGTACTGTATTGAAAGGTATCCGCAAATTGCCGCCAGCACACAGTCTTACCGTACAAGCGAATGGGCGACAAACGCTAACAGCTTATTGGAATTTGGATGCACGTCGTCCGACGGAATCACGCAGCGAGGCTGAGTGGATTGCAGCGCTTCATGAATCGCTAAAAACAGCGGTGCGCCGTCGTAACAATATTGCCGATGTGCCAGTGGGTGTTTTGTTATCGGGTGGTTTGGATTCCAGTTTATTGGTGAGTTTGCTGGATGAAATAGGCATTGCAGATATTCGTACTTTTACCATTGGTTTTGATGACCAGCCGGAAGAAAAAGGCAGTGAGTACGAATACTCTGATGCAGTCGTCCAGCGTTTCCAGACCCAGCACCATAAATTTCATATCCCCAATGAGCAGACCCTACAGCGCTTACCTGAAGCACTGAGCAATATGGCTGAGCCAATGTTTGGGCAGGATGCCATTGGCTTCTATCTACTGTCCGAACAAGTGTCGCAACATGTTAAAGTGGTACAGTCAGGTCAAGGTGCGGATGAGGTATTTGGTGGTTATTTTTGGTATCCACAAACCCATGCTGCTGTCCAAGATCAACCTAGTTTGAAGAAAAAGATAGAGGCTTTTGCACCGTTTTATTTCGACCGCGACCATGCTGAAATGGCCGAAATGTTGCGGCAGCCTTATCTGACTGAAGACTATAGCCGCGATTTGGTGCAACAATTACTCGATACGCCTTATGCCGATGAGCATTTGGATGCTGTATTACGGGCGGATGTGACGACTTTTATTGTCGATGATCCGGTCAAGCGTGTGGATAATATGACAATGGCTTGGGGCTTGGAGGCACGTGTGCCCTTTTTAGACCAAGATTTGGTAGAGCTAGCTGCACAAATGCCACCAGAGTTGAAATTACGTGATGGGGGGAAGTATGTATTAAAGCAGATTGCGCGGGGCAGAGTGCCAGACAGCGTAATTGACCGCCCAAAAGGCTATTTTCCTGTGCCTGCCTTGAAGTTTGTGCGCGGAGAATTTCTAACGATGATGCGTGACTTGCTCAACTCCAGCCGAGCTCAACAGCGAGGTCTATATCATCAAGCTTATGTGGATAAATTACTAGCAGCACCAGAGCAGTACCTAACCCGTATCCAGGGTAGCAAGCTATGGCATATGGCAGCCTTGGAAATGTGGCTACAGGAAAATGGCTTGTGAGTGAGGTAAAATGTTATTTATCATGCAGTGCGACCTTAAGTTAAATAAAGGTTGCGGCGTATAAAAGTTGCCCATCTGCATTTAAACTGAACCTGATATAATGAAGTTTCCTTTCACCCGAGGGCTGTGTGTATGCTTGAAGAAAAGGCAGAGGGTTATTTTGATGGCTTGCTAAACGGCAATGTTCGTCAGCAGGCTGCTGTTGCTAAGGCAACAGAACAAGCTATTAAACGGCTTTCCAGTGTAGACAATACCGATGTTAAAAGTATTGCAGCAACCCAGATTGAGCTGCTAACACGCTATTATACCTTGTCACTTAGCCAGGCGCAGCGCAGTTTTAGGTGGGCCTTGGTGGCTAGTATTGTTGGCTTGGTTTTCTTTATTGCCGCAATAGGCTTTGTGTTATGGAATGCCGAACGTGTTGCAGTAATTACGGTATTATCGGGCGCGCTTATTGAGTTTATTGCAGGTATCAATTTTTATCTGTACGGCAAAACGCTTGCCCAACTCAAATCTATTTCAATGGCGTTTAGAAGTTACCCAACGCTTTTTGTTAGCCAATAGTTTGACAGAAAGCTTGGGCGCAGACTTGCGTGACCAGACCCGTGCGCAATTAATCGCTAAATTGGTTGATACCACAGGTAATTGTCAGACGGCAAGGGAACTTGCTGAGATGGATCAAGCGACTGCGAGAATACCTCGACCTGAACGTCGTCCACCTACGCCTAGTGTGGCGCGTGAAGAAGAGGCTAGTCCTGCGGCTAATACTATAAAGCGGAATTAAGCCGCTTTAGGGTTGTTATCAATACCATCACGACCATAACGCACAGCATGTTCAATTTCGCCACGCGCTAAGCCGAGATCATTCAATTCACGGTCATTCATAGCTTTCAGTTCGCGGATGGCACGACGGATTTCAGCTTCAGAAACGCTACTGGCATCATTGGCAGCAGGTTTATTGTTAAATACGTCAGAGATCATGTCTAGAAAGTTTTTCATTATGTTTACCTCAAATTGTTTATAATTAATTAGTTCACGAGGTGAATAATATATAAAATGCTGCGCTGCAACAAGCAAGTTTTTTTTAGAGTTTGGGTTAGTTTATTTAAAAACGTTTGACTTTATACACCTATCCAATGATGACCACGTTCTTGAGTTGGTTCTTGTTGCGCGAGTTGATTCAGGTGCGCGTTTGGATAGCTTTGTTGGTGACTTATAGCGGTGTATTAGTGTTGTATGCACATGAAGCCAGCTTGTCAGGTAGTGATGTCAGCCGCTTTAAGCTATTCCCTGTATTTGGTGTTGGGTAAGAAGCTGATTGCTGGTATAGGAAGCCTCTTGTTTACTTGCATTGCCATGTTGGCGTCGACCGTGTTTGTCACGCTGCATTACTCGACTCAACACGCTATTCAGGATTTGTTTAATGAACCTGACGCACCTACCTCCATTGTCGGGACGGCAGGTCCCGTGTTTTGTCCTGTCGGGCTCAGTGGGTGATTGTCCCTTGCAAGGCTGCACTTATAATATATTGGCATTAAGTTGAATTTGCTAAAATCATGGTTTTACAGCACAGGGGGTGTATTCTTATTCAAGGTGACAAAGCTTGTGGAATGCGTTTTCCTTGCTACCATGAGAGAAATTGAAATAAGTGCTAAACCGTTTGGAGGAGTATACTCTTATGTCTGTTGAAAATCCCCGTTATATTAGTCGCTTGACTAGAGAAACCTTGGCCTTGGTATTGGCTGGTGGGCGTGGCTCACGCTTATATGAATTAACTGATCGACGCGCGAAACCAGCGGTCTTTTTTGGCGGCAAGTTTCGTATTGTTGATTTTCCTTTATCCAATTGTATTAACTCAGGTATTCGCCGTATTGGTGTTCTGACACAGTACAAGGCGCATTCATTAGTACAGCATTTAGTGCGCGGCTGGACTCATTTTCGAACTGAGTTAGACGAATTTGTGGAAGTCTTGCCTGCCTCTCAGCGTACCTCGGAAAGTTGGTATATCGGCACGGCGGATGCGATTTTTCAGAATATAGACATTGTTGAAACACTGAAGCCCAAGTATGTATTGGTGTTGTCAGGCGACCATATTTACAAAATGGACTATGGCGAAATGCTGGCTTATCACGTAGCCAATGGTGCCGATATGACGGTTTCTTGTGTTGAGGTTTCTTTGGAAGATGCCAAAGGCTTTGGTGTTATGAATGTCGATGAGCATTACCGCGTGGTAGGCTTTGATGAAAAACCTGCTCAACCCAAGCCTATGCCGGGTTCTAATGATAAAGCATTGGCGTCTATGGGCAATTATGTTTTTAATACGGAATTCTTGTTCGATCAATTGCAAAAAGACGCAGAAAATCCAGCCTCCAGTCATGATTTTGGTAAAGATATTATTCCAGCGATCATTAAAGATCATGCTGTTTATGCCTTTCCTTTTCGTGACAAAGATACCGGCAAGCAACCTTATTGGCGCGATGTAGGGACTATAGATGCTTTTTGGGAAGCCAATATGGACTTGGTTTCAGTACAGCCTGAGTTGAATTTATACGATGAAGAATGGCCGATTTTGACTTATCAACGCCAATTACCTTCTGCCAAATTTGTATTCCGCGATGAGGGGCGCGAGGGTAAGGCTGTTGATTCTGTTGTATCAGCAGGCTGTGTGATTTCTGGGGCGACAGCGATTAATTCTTTATTGTTTTCTAATGTCAAACTGCATTCTTATAGCTTGGTCGAGGAGTCGATTCTGTTGCCTGAGGTTGAGGTAGGACGGCATTGTCGGATTAAGCGTGCGATTATTGATCGGGGCTGTAAATTACCACCTGGAACAATCATTGGTGAAGATCACGAGGCTGATGCTAAGCATTTTCGAGTGACAGAAAAGGGTATCACGCTGGTAACACACAGTATGTTGGGGCAAAAAGGAACGGCTAGTGTTGGTTGAACGTGTTTAAGCGTGGCCGATTTGTTGTGATAATCATGTACTGCCGCCATTTGGGCGGCTTTTTCACTTTGATGAGGCTAGTAAAACATTAAAATTGACGATGATGCCGCTTTGTAAAATGGGCTTTTTCAGTGTATTCGGCCTGATAAACCCTATGAAATTACTGCAATATGTTGTGAAATAGTGCAGACTCAACACCGTCACCAGCAAGGAGAAGTGTATCTATGTCCGACAATACCAAAAATGAAATCAATACGTTGGGGTTTACCGCAGCCAAGGAATTGCAAAAAAATTTCAAGCAAGTTGAAGAAATCATGAAGGGTTTTGCGAAGTCTTACGAAAATATACAATTAGACCCCATGAATCTTTCCAAGGCTTATGCCGAATGGATGAAAGCGGTTAGCAATCATCCTCAAAAGTTACTTCAAGCAAATACGGATTATTGGCAAAAGTCTGTAGAGTTAACTCAACAGGCGATGATGGCGATGCTGGGGCAGCAGCCTGAGAAAAAAGTGGTAGAACCGCAAAAAGGCGATCGTCGTTTCAGCCATGAAGAATGGAATGAAAATCCTGCGTTTGACCTGATTAAGCAATCCTATTTGTTGACCTCACAATGGTTGCGTAATCTGGTTTCCGATGTGGAAGGTTTAGACGAGCATACAGCTGAGCGCGTCAAGTTCTTTACTGAACGTTACTTAGATGCTTTGTCTCCCACCAATTTTGCCCTGACTAATCCCGCCGTACTGGAGAAGATCAAAGAAACCAAAGGTGCTAATTTGGTACATGGTCTGAAAAATATGCTGGAAGATCTCGAGGCTGGCCAAGGTGAGCTGCGGATTCGCATGACAGATACCAGCGCGTTTGAGTTAGGCAAGAATGTAGCAGCAACGCCCGGTAAGGTAGTTTTCCAAAACCGTATGTTCCAGTTGATTCAATACACGCCTACTACAGATAAAGTGCTGAAGCGTCCCTTATTAATTGTGCCACCGTGGATTAATAAATTTTATATTCTGGATTTGCAGCCCAAAAACTCCATGTTGAAATGGCTGACGGATCAAGGTCATACGGTTTACGTCATGTCTTGGGTCAATCCTGATGAAAGCTATGCAGCGACTGGTTTTGAAGACTATGTATTAGATGGCATCATTCGCGCTGTAGATGCAATTGAATACGACACAGGTGAAAAAGAAATCAATGCCATTGGATATTGCATTGGCGGGACTTTGTTGGCAGCAACGCTGTCTTATATGAAAAGCGTGGGCGATCAACGTATTCAGAGTGCAACATTCTTTACGACGATGATTGATTTTTCACAGCCAGGTGATCTGGGTGTGTTTATTGATGAGGAGCAGATTCAAAACTTGGAAAATACCATGCAGCAATCCGGCTATCTGGATGGTAGCAAGATGGCAGGTACATTCAATCTATTACGTGCCAATGACTTGATCTGGTCTTTTTATGTGAATAATTACCTGTTGGGTAATGATCCACGTCCATTTGACTTATTGTATTGGAATTCCGACTCTACACGCATGCCAGCTAAGATGCACTCTTGGTATTTGCGTAATATGTATCTGGAAAATAATCTGTGTAAAGTCGGCGCGGTGACTATTAATAAACAGCCTGTTGATATTAGCTCAATCAATATTCCGGTTTGCTTTGTTTCCACGGTGGAAGATCATATCGCCCCTTGGAAATCAACTTATGCAGGTGCAACGCTGTTTTCTGGAGCAACTCGTTTTATTCTGGGTGGTTCTGGCCATATTGCAGGAATTGTCAACCCTCCTGCCGCGAATAAATACGGCTATCGTATGACAGATGATTTGCCAGAAGATGCTGATGCTTGGATGGCTGCTGCTACGGTCAATGAGGGTTCTTGGTGGCCTGAGTGGGATCGTTGGGTACGCAAATTGGATGATAAAGCAGTCAATGCGCGTGTTCCGGGGCAAGGCCGTTTGTCTGTGATAGAAGAAGGACCAGGTACTTATGTTAAAGTGCGTTTAGATGATCCTGCGCCTAAATTGCCTGAAACGATTTTGGGCGCGCAGGCTGCTAAGGATGCACCCGCACCAGCGAAAGCAGCTAGTAAGCCTAAGGCGACGGCCAAACCGAAAACCGCCACGAGTACGAGTAAAGCCAAAGCTAAGCCGAAAGCGGCTACAACGGCCGCTAATAAGGCCGTGCCTAAGGCAGCAGCCAAGGCTAAGCCTGCTGAGTCAGCGCCTAAAGCCACGGCTGCCACTGAGTCAACCGATACCGCTCAGATCAGTCAGGATAAACCTGTAGATCCAACAACACCCACAACAGATAAGCCTGTTGCAAAAGGCTGATTAGCTGGTTTGAGAAAAATGGCAAGCATCGAGTGCAAGTGCAGTTAGTTTGCCTCGATGTTTGCTATATAAAAGACAGGTTGATTTTCTGTTTTTCGAACGCATACTATGCAGTTAAGGAAGTTAAATGGCTGTAACACACATCAATAGATGTGGTCAGTATGCTAAAAACGCTATGCAAAACTGGAGATTGAAGCTGTGAGCGATAATATTGTGTCCCTGTCTGACGATTCATTTGAACAGGACGTGTTAAAATCCGAGATGCCTGTGTTAGTTGATTACTGGGCAGAGTGGTGCGGGCCATGCAAAATGATTGCTCCGCTGTTAAACGAGATAGCTGAGGAATATGCTGGGCGAGTAAAAGTAGCCAAGCTCAATATTGATGACAACCAAGGTACACCACCTAAATACGGTATTCGGGGTATTCCAACCCTAATGTTGTTTAAAGATGGTGCTGTTGCAGCTACCAAAGTAGGCGCTTTATCCAAGTCACAGTTGGCTGCCTTTCTTGACCAAAATATCTAAGTATATGGCTGTAAGCCAGCGGTTAACGGTTTTTTGTCACCGCTGGCATAAAAAACGCATATTTTTCTGGACTCTGTCAATCGTCCATGCTAGCTTCAGGAGATGAATCCATTTCTGAGATTCATTTCTTTGAAGCCTCGACTTTATTATTCCTGAGTTTAAATGCCCGAAAAAACTTCAATGTCTTCTTTTCTGACCGTTTGATAGTAGGGGGACGGGGAGAGGTATTTCCAACATATTGATCATCATCGCCTCAAGCGAATTTTAGAAACTATCTTTTTATGAACCTATCTGAATTAAAGAAAAAACCGACTGCTGAACTATACGAACAGGCTCAAGCCATGGGCGTGGAAAGTATTTCCCGTGCCCGCAAACAGGACATTATTTTTGCCATGCTCAAAATGCACGCCCAAAGCGGTGAAGACATTTATGGTGATGGTGTGCTGGAAATATTACAGGATGGTTTTGGTTTCCTGCGCTCGCAGGATTCAAACTACCTAGCGGGAGCAGATGATATTTATGTCTCTCCCAGCCAGATTCGCCGCTTCGGCCTACGTACTGGCGATACCATTAATGGCAAAATACGTCCCCCCAAAGACAATGAACGTTATTTTGCTCTTCTGAAAGTCGATACCATCAACTTTGAGCCCCCGGAACAAGCCCGCAATAAAATCCTCTTCGAAAACCTAACCCCTCTGCATCCTGATGATCGGATGCGTATGGAGCGTGGTAATGGTAGCCGTGAAGATATTACGGCACGAGTGATTGATATTGTTGCGCCCTTTGGCAAAGGGCAGCGCGGTCTCATTATTGCGCCACCTAAAGGCGGTAAAACGCTCATGCTGCAAAATATTGCACAGAGCATTACGTCTAATTACCCCGAGTGTTATTTGATCGTTTTGCTGATTGATGAGCGCCCTGAGGAAGTTACCGAGATGTCGCGCATGGTGCAGGGTGAAGTGGTCTCCTCTACATTTGATGAGCCAGCTACCCGCCATGTTCAAGTGGCTGAGATGGTGATTGAAAAAGCAAAACGCCTAGTTGAGCACAAACGTGATGTGGTTATCCTGCTGGACTCTATTACACGTTTGGCACGTGCCTATAACACGGTCGTACCTTCTTCCGGTAAGGTATTGACTGGTGGCGTGGATGCGAATGCTTTGCACCGTCCAAAACGCTTTTTTGGTGCAGCACGTAATATTGAGGAAGGAGGTAGCTTAACAATTATTGCGACGGCACTCGTGGATACCGGTTCCAAAATGGACGATGTTATTTATGAAGAGTTCAAGGGAACAGGTAATATGGAAATCCATCTGGATCGCCGTATAGCCGAGAAGCGTGTCTTCCCGGCAATCAATATCAACCGTTCGGGTACACGTCGTGAAGAGCTACTGACTCGTGCAGATGAGCTACAATCTTTGTGGGTATTGCGCAAGTTCTTGCACAGTATGGATGAGTTGGAAGCAATGGAATTGCTCTTTGACAAGCTGTCTAAAACTAAAACCAATGATGAATTCTTTGATGTTATGAAGCGCGGCTAAGACGCTTCGCCAGCCCGGTAGCGTCTCTAGGGCTGGTTTCTACTGAGCCTGTAAAACCAGAAGCTTAAGATCTGCACTAAAATGACAGAGCTAGCAAATAGGTATAAGCCGTAATGAATCTTTACCTGAGCCAGTGCGCCTAACTTGACTGCTACGAAAAAGAGTGTGACAACAAACACATCCAGCATGGACCATTTGCCCCAAATTTCCAGAAAGTGCAGAAAGCGACGATGGCTGTCACGAAAAGGTTGATGGCTATTATTAATGACGGCTAGTCCGATTACTTTCAGTAAGGGTGCGAGTACGCTGAATAAAAATAGAAAGGCAAACAGAAAAAATTCATGCTGTTCCCATAGTTGTTGTAAAGCGGAAAGTAAGGAAAAGCGATGCGTAAAAAACCACAGCTTTTCCAATTCCATTAAGGGGGCAAATAGACCTGCTGCGAATAAACCTAAAGCGCTAAGCAACAAAAAATTGCAGCTCCAGCGCAAAAGCGGCGATACGGTAGATGGAGATTGATTTTGCATGCTGGTGTGTTTTACCAAACTTATTAAACTGTTTTCATACTGCCACTGTCGACAGTTGTCTGCTTCTTCTTGATGAAGGTTTAAGAGTAAAGTGCTTGGCATAGCGGAGCAAGTGTAGTGCGGGGCGGTGTTTGATAAAATAAGGCGGAGGGTGTTGTGAAATCGATGGTAGCATCTTTGTTATCATGATTGATTCACTGCAAAGGATGGAGGTTCTATGGGTTGGGAAGGACTATTTGTCATAGGGTTGGTCGTCTTGGTGTTTATTATGCTGGCAGTGTCTAGTATTGCACCGGATTTGATTTTGATGGGAGCTTTGGTGTTGCTCATGCTCACTGGCGTATTACTGCCTGAGCAGGCATTTGCTGGTTTTGCTAATACGGGTTTAATGACGATTGCCGCTTTATATATTGTAGCGGCTGGTTTGCGGGAGACGGGAGCTATCCAATATGTGACTCGGCGTCTACTGGGTGAGCCTGATACAGTGCGTAGTGCGCAATTCCGTATGTTGATGCCGACGGCTGTCCTGAGCGCTTTTCTCAATAATACGACGATTGTTGCCATGCTGATTCCGGCGGTGCAGGAATGGTGTCAGCGACTAAGAATGTCACCAGCCAAGTTGCTATTACCCTTGAGTTATATCGCTATTTTGGGGGGTACTTGTACGTTGATTGGTACGAGTACCAATCTAGTGGTCAATGGGCTACTGCAAAAGAGTGGGCATGCTGGTTTGGGTATGTTTGATATTACAGGCATAGGTTTAATGTTATTGGTGTCCGGCAGTATTTTCCTCTTGTTGTTTGGGAATCGTTTATTATCAAATCGTTCCAGTGTAAGTGAAGATTTTGAAAAGGTACGTGAATATCATGTGGATATGATTGTCACGGATGTATTAGATGGCAAAAGTTTATCCGTAGCAGGTTTGGCAAATTTGGGCTTTGGCTATTTGGCAGAGTTGGAGCGCAATGGTGAAATTATTCAAAGCCCAGAGCATGATTTTGTTTTACAAGTGGGCGATCAGTTGTCTTTTATCGGCTCACCACGTTGTGCACAGGAGCTGCGTAGTATCCAAGGTTTGCAGCCTGCTAATACTCAGTTTCAACAGATGACGGTTGTGCATTTTCGTCGGCGTTTGGTAGAGGCTGTGATTGGTGGTGATTTTCCTTTTTTGGGCAAAACAATTCGGGAGTGTGATTTTCTCGGTAACTATCAGGCGGTAGTCTTGTCAGTATCACGCGGTGGACAGAATCCATTGCAGGATAAAGGCTTAAATAGCCGCTTGCAGGTAGGGGATACGCTCTTGCTAGAAGCGGGTAAGGAATTTGCTAATCAATATCGTTTTCGGCGGGATTTTATGTTGGTTAGTGCTTTGGAAAATTCCAGTCCGCCCAATTTTCAGAAAGCACGTATTGCATTGCTGATTATGGGTGTGATGGTAGCTTTGAGCACGTTCAATATTTTGCCTATTCTCCAATCAGCTTGGTTAGCGGCGGGTGTCATGTTGGTGACGGGATGTATGAATGCCGGTTTGGCGCGACGCTCGATTGATTATACGGTTTTAACAGTGATCGGCGCTTCGTTTGCTTTAGGGGCTGCGATGGAAAGTAGCGGGGCGGCGGAGTTTATTGCCCAGCAACTCATGAGTATGGGGCATCTGTCTGTTATGAGCGCATTGGCGGCTGTTTACTTACTGACAACGCTATTTACCAATATTATTACTAATAATGCTGCCGCGATTCTCATGTTTCCTATTTGTGAAGTGTTGGCAAAACAAATGGGCGTGGATGTTGTGCCATTTGCGTTGACGATTATGTTTGCGGCTAGTGCTAGTTTTATGACACCGATTGGCTATCAGACTAATTTAATGGTGTATGGCCCTGGTGGCTATCGTTTTACGGATTACCTGCGTTTAGGTGTACCGATGAATGTGATTGCTGGCGTTGTGACCTTGTTAGGGATCCAATGGCTTTGGCTTTAGTTAAAACACTACTGACATATCGCTGTCAGTAGTGTTGGTATATTCTGCTTTTGTTACATTTGCTATTACGTTAATTATCATGTGAACTAAAGGAGAAACAATATGAAAAACCCTGTTAGTTGGTTTGAGATTTATGTACAGGATATGCAGCGAGCGCGTACTTTTTATGAGAAGGTACTGGAGATTGAATTAAGTAAGATACCTTCTGATGATTTGGAAATGTGGGGTTTTCCCATGATAGATAATGCCTATGGTGCGGGTGGCGCACTGGCTAAAATGGAAGCTTGTCCTTCTGGTGGCGGCGGTACGCTGGTTTATTTGTTTTGTCAGGATTGTGGTGCAGCAGCGGTACGTGCACAGGAAAACGGTGGGCGTATTTTTAAAGACAAGTTCAGCATTGGTAAAGAGGGTTTTATTGCGCTGATTGTTGATACAGAAGGTAATATCGTGGGTTTGCACTCTTATCAATAAGGTTTGAGAATGCGCCGTGCTGATCGTTTGTTCCAGTTGGTACAAATTCTGCGTAATAAGCGTTCAGTGACGGCGCGTGAGTTGGCTGAGCGTTTGGGGGTCTGTGAGCGTACTATCTATCGTGATATGCGTGATTTGAGTGTGTCTGGTGTTCCTTTGGAAAGTGAGCCAGGTATTGGTTATCGCTTACGTTATTCGCTGGATATTCCCCCATTAATGTTTGATGCTAATGAATTGGAAGCATTGGTAGTGGGGGCACGCATGCTGCGGGTTTGGGGTGGCAATGAATTGGGACAAAGTGCGCAATCTGTACTGGATAAGGTGGAAGCCGTATTACCGCCCGAATTGAAGGCTCAATTACAAGATACTTTTCTATTTGTGCCACGTTTTATGGAGCGTCCTGAATTATCACAACGTATGGATCATGTGCGCTTCGCTATCTACCAGCAACGTTATCTCAAATTGCTTTATCGACGAGCAGATGGCGAATATAGCGAGCGTGTGATTAAACCGTTGGGTTTATTCTTCTGGGGGCAAGTTTGGACACTGGCTGCTTGGTGTGAATTACGGGATGGGTTTCGTAATTTTCGTCTGGATAGGATACAGGCACTCTTTGTCCAGCCGGATTCCTTTACGTTGGAAGAAGGGCAAAATTTACAGGCTTTTTTGGCAGAGGTAGAGCGAGAAGATAACGATACTAGTTGTAGCAAACGAGCGTCGTGAGATGGCACGGGACTCACCTTTGTAAGGATACCGGTGGCAGCTTATTTATCTTTGACTTGGGAAAGTATTTTTTTGCCACCGATAAGTTTGGGGGCATGATGGGGGAGTATATTGGCATCTGTTTGCTCATTTCTTTTTTTATTTGATTCCTGTTTAAGTCTAAAAAGATAGCCGCCTAATGTACCTCCTGCTGTAGTTAATACCAGTGTTCCTAACATCATAAATTGGGTAATCAATAAAAAACCACCTACTGCTGCTGCACCTGCGAAGGCTGCGCCCATTTTAATATTAGCTTTAGCCGTAGAGCGACGTATTTCCTGAGTGGCTTGATTGAGAGCTTCCTTGGACGCTTTTTGTTTGGCACGTTCAGCATTGACGCGAATTTTTTCACGCTCTTTAGCATGGTTTTCGCGCAATTTCATAATTTCATCTTTGCGTAAATCTAATGCAATGGCGCTAAACCAAAAGGCTACTAAAACAGTCACTGCTCCCAAAGGAACTAGGATTCTAAGCCAGCCATAAACATCATTGAGACTGTTCATTGATAGGAAAACAACAGTGACGCTGATGACTTGTAGCAACACGAGTCCAGGCAAAAACTTATACATTGTTAGTAACTCAAATCTGTTCGGACATCAAGAATAGGTTATCATTCGCGCTTTACCAAGTTGAAGCAACACTTCCCATGAATTTTATTCATCTGCGCCTACACACGGAATATTCATTGATCGATAGTACCATTCGTGTCAAGCCTTTAATGAAAGCGGTTGCCGCAGCAGGTATGGCCGCCGTTGCCATGAGCGATTTTAACAATCTATTCGCAATGGTGAAGTTTTATAAGGCGGCAATGAGCGAAGGCTTGAAGCCTATCTTTGGTTTGGATGTTTTGGTAGCAGAAGAAAGCATGGAGCAGCCTTATCAGCTCATTTTGCTGTGTCAAAACAATACAGGCTACCGGAATGTCACCCGTCTAATTTCCCGTGCTTATTTACAAGGGCAGGTACAGGGCATACCTCGAGTACAACCTGAGTGGCTAGCTGAGTTTGCGGAAGGGGTGATTGCCTTGTCTGGTGGTCGTGATGGTGATGTCGGGCAATTAATACTGGCAGGGCATAGCGATAAAGCGCTGGAGCGTGTTAAGCATTGGCAAGGTGTTTTTCCGGGGCGTTACTATTTGGAGTTGCAGCGCACTGGCCGTGTCGGGGAAGAAGATTATCTGCATGCTGCGGTTGATTTGGCGATACAAGTTAGTGTGCCGGTGGTGGCAACTAATGACGTGCGCTTCTTGTTGGAGTCTGATTTTGAAGCGCATGAAGCGCGAGTATGTATTCATGAGGGTTATGTATTAGCCGATCCGCGTCGCCCCAAACGTTACAGTGCTCAACAATATTTGCGTTCGCCAGAAGAAATGACAGCGCTATTTGCCGACATTCCTTCAGCATTGGAGAATACAGTAGAAATTGCCAAGCGCTGTAATGTTTCTTTGACCTTGGGTAAAAACTATTTGCCGCAGTTTCCTATTCCAGAGGGTATGACTGAAACGGAGTATTTCTGTAAGGTGAGTGAGGATGGGCTTGAAGAACGTCTGGACTTTTTGTTTGCGGAAAAATACCCGCGTGGTACACCTGAGTTTGTTGCTAAGCGTAAACCTTATGATGAGCGCTTGAGGACAGAGTTGGATGTTATTAATAACATGGGCTTTCCGGGTTATTTTCTGATTGTTGCTGACTTTATTCAGTGGGCTAAGGACAATGGCATACCTGTCGGGCCGGGGCGTGGTTCGGGGGCAGGCTCATTGGTCGCTTATGCACTCAAGATTACTGACCTTGATCCTTTACAGTATGACTTGCTGTTTGAGCGTTTTCTGAATCCTGAACGTGTATCCATGCCAGACTTTGATATTGATTTCTGCATGGATAACCGTGACAAGGTCATTGATTATGTGGCGCATACCTACGGCCGTAATCAAGTGTCGCAAATCATCACCTACGGTTCGATGGCGGCTAAAGCAGTGGTGCGCGATGTGGGGCGCGTATTAGGGCATCCTTATGGTTTTGTAGATCGCATTGCTAAGCAAATTCCATTTGAAGTGGGTATGACTTTAAAAAAGGCATTGGATGACTCGGAAGATTTGCGCCATTCGTATGATAATGATGAAGAAGTACACTATTTACTTGATTTGGCCTTGTCGCTAGAAGGTTTGTCGCGCAATGTTGGGAAGCATGCGGGAGGCGTGTTGATTGCGCCATCGGACTTGACTGACTTTACCCCTATTTATTGCGAGGAGGGCGGCGGCGGTCTAGTGTCGCAGTTTGACAAGGATGATGTTGAAGCAGTTGGCTTGGTTAAGTTCGACTTTCTGGGTTTGCGTAACTTAACAATTATTGACTGGGCTTTGCATACCATTAATCGTGCGTGCCGTGCCAATCATTTACCGGATGTCGATATTAATCGCATTGATTTGGCAGATAAAGCCTCTTTTGATCTATTAAAAGCACAAAAAACCACTGCGATTTTCCAGTTGGAATCCAGAGGCATGAAAGAATTAATCAAGCGTCTGCAACCCGATGTATTTGAGGATATTGTGGCCTTGGTAGCTTTGTACCGTCCAGGTCCTTTGCAGTCTGGCATGGTGGACGACTTTATTAATCGTAAGCATGGTCGTGCTAAGGTGGAATACCCCCACCCTGATTTAGAGCCTATTCTCAAACCGACTTATGGTGTCATTCTGTACCAAGAGCAGGTGATGCAGATTGCTCAAGTCTTGGCAGGTTATACTTTGGGCGGTGCTGATATGTTGCGCCGTGCAATGGGTAAGAAAAAGCCCGAGGAAATGGCAAAGCAGCGTGAAATTTTTATGGCTGGGGCTATACAGAATCAGGTTGACGCAGATGTGGCGGGCTATATTTTCGACTTGATGGAAAAGTTTGCGGGTTACGGTTTCAATAAGTCGCATTCGGCAGCTTATGCTTTGGTCTCTTTCCAGACTGCTTGGTTGAAAGCACATTATCCAGCGGCTTTTATGGCGGCAGTTTTATCAGCGGATATGGATAATACCGATAAGGTGGTAATGCTGCTGGATGATTGCCGGCAGTTAGGTCTAAAAATATTGCCACCTGATATTAATCAGTCTGATTACCCATTCACGGTCGATTCGCAGCAGAATATTATTTATGGTTTAGGCGCGGTAAAAGGGGCAGGGGAATCTGCTATTTCTATTATTTTGGAAAATCGACGTGAGCAAGGATCGTTTGCATCCTTGTTGGATGTGTGTAAGCGCATTTATTCACAGCGGGTGACGCGCCGTGTCTTGGAAACCTTAATTAAAGCAGGCGCGATGGATTCATTGCCCGGTTCACGACGTGCCCAGTTGGAGTATTTGCCAGAAGCCTTGCGCATGGCTGAGCAATATCACCGTGATCAATGTGTGGGGCAGGTTGATTTGTTTGGTGGGGCAATAGCCTCCAGTGAGGATAATCAGCAGGCGATGCCTGATTTGGCTGAATGGCCGGAGCGTGAGCGCTTACGATTGGAAAAGGAAACTTTGGGGCTTTATCTCACCGGGCATCCGCTGGATGAATATGCGATAGAATTGCAGGCCGTCACTAAAACCCGTCTGCTGGATATCGTCGAGTATAGTGGTGGACAGCAGCGTGAATCAGTTTTGTTCGCTGCATTAGTCGCTAGTGTGCGGGCGCAGTCTACTGAACGCGGCAAACGTTATTTTGTCAAGTTGGAAGATCGCTCCGTCGCTGAGTATGAAATGTTATTGTTCAATGATACCTTTGAGCAATTCAGCCATTTGCTGGAGAAGGAAGCCATTATTGTTGTGGAAGGCAGCATTGGTACAGACCAGCGCACAGGTAATGCGCGTTTAAAGGTGGAACGTATTCATAATATGCAGAGTGTGCGCGAGAATTTTTTACGGCAGTTGCGTTTGGCTGTAAAGTCACATCAGGCTATCAAGACAACATTAGATGATTTGGAACGTTTATTCATACATACCGAGGAATCGCGTTACCCGGTGATAGTGGCTTACCAAAATGAGCTAGCCGATGCAGAATGGCGACTGGATCACCATTTATCTTTGCCTTTAGATGATCAACATTTACAAGATTTACGTCAGTTATTGGGAACTGAAGCGGTACAGTTGGTGTTTTAATGACTGGCAAACAAGGAAACAGGAAACAAAGCTGTGCGCATCAATAGTCAGTTTGCATTGTGGTTTGGTATTTTCGCCGTCACCATTTTTTTGCTGGTATTACTTTCTCCTATTCTTATGCCTTTTATTGCAGCGGCATTATTAGCTTATTTGGCAGATCCTTTGGTCGATCGACTGGAGACATTGAAGCTGTCGCGTACATTGTCAGTTGTTGTTGTTTTTATTAGTCTTTTTATCACACTTACTCTGTGTATTTTGGTGTTATTGCCTGTATTGGAAACTCAAACACAGCATTTGATTTCACAAACTCCAATCTATATCGATTGGGCAATGAGCTCATTGGAGGATTATTTACAAAGCCATTTAGGGGTTGATCCCAATGTTTTGGGAAGCGAGCGTTTAAAAACCTTGGTGAGTTCCAATTGGAAAGAAACAGGCGGATTTATTCGCAATACTATACAGGCTATTTCAAAATCAAGCTCAGTTGTTTTGAGTTGGATTGCTAATGTGGCTTTAATTCCGGTATTGACCTTTTATTTGCTACGTGACTGGGATCATTTGGTGGCTTATATACACGATTTGTTGCCACGTAATATTGAGCCAGTTATCAGTCAGTTGGCGCGGGAGTCCGACGAGACTTTAGGAGCCTTCTTGCGTGGACAACTATTAGTCATGGCGGGTCTGAGTATTTTGTATTCTTTGGGTTTATCCTTGATTGGTCTTGATTTAGCGATACTGATAGGGATTATTTCGGGTTTGGTGAGCTTTGTGCCTTATCTGGGTCTGATTGTGGGTGTTTCATTCGCTGGTATTGCAGTGATGTTCCAAACGCAGGATATTATTAATCTATTGTGGGTTTTTGCTGTATTTGGATTTGCACAAGCTATTGAAGGCTTTATTTTGACACCTTTATTAGTGGGCGAGCGGATTGGTTTGCACCCGGTGACCGTTATTTTTTCGGTATTAGCTGGAGGACAGTTATTCGGCTTCTTCGGCATATTATTAGCATTACCGGTTGCGGCGGTATTAGCTGTATTAATGCGCCATCTAAGAAATTCTTATAAACAGAGCGGTATGTATTATAATATTAGCAAAGATATTGCGGAGTAGAAATGCAGCAGCTCTCATTGAATATTGCACTGCTGGATAATGTTGATTTCGCATCTTTTTACCTGAGGCCTGATAATCAAGAATTACTGTCTTTATTAAAAACATCGTTTTGGGAAAGTTTTCCGCAGTTGTTTATTTTTGGTTTGTCAGGCAGCGGCAAGTCACACTTATTACAAGCTTGCTGTGTACGCGCTCAAGAAACGGGTGTATCAGCTTCTTATCTCTCTTTGCGCCAATTAGCCCTGTATGGCACTACTGTATTAGATGGTTTAGATCATTGTGCACTGGTAGCTGTAGATGATTTAGGTGTTGTGATGGGCGATTTGGAGTGGGAGGCTGCTATCTTCCATTTGATTAATCGCTGTCGTGAAAATCGCCAAGCTTTATTAATGGCTGCAAGGCGTAACCCACGTGAGTTAGACTGTTATTTACCTGACTTGATATCACGTTTTTGTTGGGGGCCTATCTATGGTTTGAATGCGTTGAATGAGCAACAAGCAATAGAGGCTTTCCGCTTGCGGGCGACTAAGCGTGGTTTTGAGGTGGCAGATAATGTATTAGCGTATATTCGCAAGCGTTTTCCGTTGGATATGTGTTCGCTGATGGATTTATTAGAAAGGCTGGACAGAGCCAGCCTTGATAAAAGACGAAAGATTACTATTCACTTTGTTCAAGAGACTTTTTCGCATTAAGACCTTAAACACTGTTTAATCAAGCACAAAGTCTTCATCAAAAACTTCTTTTAGGCGTTTTTCTAAAGCCCTTTTCTCCAAATAGTCTTCAATATTTCTACGTAAAATGTGTGGTTTTACTTTGCCATTCTCATTAATGAATGTTTGCTCAGTATCATCATGCTCTAAATCATGGGTATCATCGTGCATGTGTTTTACTCCTTATACGGCTTAATACTATTTTGTTATTCTTATTAATTTGAGTATAGATGGAGTAGATTAATTTTTGCTTACTGCGGAATTTATTCAGATTAACGGTTTAAGGCAGCTTGTAAACGCCGTGAAAAATCTGCGGTATCTTCATAGCCTATCAGTCTTATATCTTTGATTTCATTGCTATTTTTATCAAAAAAAACAATACTCGGCGGAGCTATAATACCTAGGTGTTTTTCTAAGGCTTTATCCTCAGAGTCCCCAGCAGTTACATCGGCTTTGAGCAGTAAAATGTTTTGCATCGCCGTGGAAATTGCAGGGTTTTCGAACACGTTTTTATCCATGCGCTTGCAGTCGGGACACCAATCAGCATAAAAATCTAGCATTACGGGCTGTTGATTTTGCTTGGCAAACGCTAGCATACGATTGAGATCGTCGATATTTTTAATAACTTGGAACTTAGGCTTGTTACTTATAGGCTTTGTTCCGGCAACAGCTTCTGTTGGCGAAAATACCCCTTTGAGCGGTTGCCATAAGTTCGTACTGCCTGTGGCAACTCCCAAAAATTGGGTAGTCCCATAAAGCAGCAAAATTAAGCCAATACTACGCCAGAAACGCCCCCAGCCGCCGGTTTCATTATCCGGTTTGTCTAGTGCCCCCATGTGAATGCCTGAAGCAACCAATAAAGTGCCTGTCAGTGCCATAGTGACTTGTATAGGAACAATACGATCCAACATCCAAATTGCTAAGCCCATCATAATAATACCAAAAATAGCTTTGGTCGTATCCATCCACGCACCAGCGCGTGGCAGCAAATGCCCCGCAGAAATACCCACGATGACCAAGGGGACACCCATGCCTATACCCATGAAGAATAAAGCTAGGCCACCCAATAAAGCATCTTTGGTTTGGGCTATATAAGTCAATGCACCGGCTAAAGGAGGGGCGACGCAAGGGCCGACAATCAAGGTAGACAAAAAGCCCATAATGGCCGCACCAATCAGACTGCCACCTTGTTGTTGATTACTCAGCTCGTTCAGACGATTTTGTAAGGAGGCTGGCATTTGTAAGTCATAAAAGCCAAACATGGATAAGCCTAAAGCAACAAATAAAGCGGCAAACAGGCTAATTGCAATAGGATGCTGTAATACAGTCTGTAAATTAGAGCCAAACAAACCAAATGCAATGCCAATCATTGCATAAGCAGTAGCACTGGCAACGACATAGACCACGGACAATAAGAAAGCTTTGTATACAGATATATTACCCTGCCCTACAATGATGCCGGATAGGATGGGAATCATGGGAAAGATGCAAGGTGTCAGTGCTAGTAATAAACCGCCGCCAAAAAATAGGGCAATCGTACCAAAGAAACCGGATGACTGTATTTTGCTAAAGTAATCTGTATCACGCACGCCTTCAGTGTTGCTATTAGGACTAGTCAGGCTAAAGCCTGCAAGCAGAGTAGGCGTTATTTTTTCAGGTAAGGCACTGATTTTTATCGTATCTTGGGCAGTAATTATATCGCTGCAAAGGCCAGTGTTATCAGAGCAGCCTTGGTAATGTGTGAGGATCAGTAGTTCATCTGCTTGATTTTGAGTGGCATTGTTCAAGTCCAGAGGAATACTCACATTGAGAGAGTCTTGATAAAGGTGCATGCGGCCAAGAAACTCATCATTCACAACTTGTCCAGGTGGGAAAATAGGTTTGCCTAAGCTAATCCCTTCAGGGCTTTTTACTTCAAACCGAATTTTTGATTGATAAAGATGATGCCCGGGTTGAATCGTCCATTGTGCCAGTAAAGTATGCTTATCTAAGCCCAGTAAAGTGTATTCAAAAGGGTGAGGATTTTTTGGCGTTAGTTCTGGTGTTAGCACTGGCTCTGTTAGCTCGCCAGATGATCTCACAATACGCTTAACGTGTGGTGCATTATGATTGATTTGACTGAGCGGCATGATGTCGGCGGTATTGCTTGCTGTATCTGCCAATGACAAGCTTAAGCGTTTAGTTTGTGGTGGAAAACACAAACCTTTTTTATAACAACCTTGATAACGCGCTTCTACTTCGATATGACTGACCGTGTTGCCGTTGGTATATTCCAATGGAACCGCAAGGCTGAGGTGGTCTGTATAGATGGTGGTTTCCCCAAAAATTTGATCAAGCTTAGTTTTTCCTTTGGGGAAAGATAAGTTTTGCTGAGTGATAGTGATGTCTGGTGTAACAGACTGAATGCTAAGTTGATCGTGATAAAGGTAATACCCTTCAGCAATATCCCAGTCTAGTTTGATTTGTTTATCGCCGACAGCTTGTGCGGAAAGCTTAAAGGCTTCGTCTGGGAGTAGTAGCTCATCAGGTTGTATAGCTGCTATAGCATTGCAGCTGATGATGAAGAGCAAGCAGTTTAAAAACAGTTTTTTCATCCTAGAGTAAAGCTCTTTGTAGGTCTACATAAAATTTATGCTATTTGATTATCAAAAAAAGTTACTTTTGTCGATCTAGGGTTGCGTGGTGTGATTTTTCTATTTTTTCTTTACTGACACTAGTCACAAGCCCATCAGTAGCATGTCTAAAGAAGCCAATAGTAGAGGAAATACCGTCAGACAGCAAAAGTCTTCTTACCAATGTAGTAGCAAAATAATCATTGCTGGTTTATGTCAACTAACACGCTAGTAAAAATAGTATTTGTTTAAATTAAAATCTGTTCGCTATTTGTCGAATAGCTTATAAGAAATGATGATTAAGAGCTGGTAATTCAGAGGGTTGGCAGTGTTGGAGTGAACTTCTGACAGGTGGTATGGTATCATTATTAGGTATGATGTAACATTAGGTTTACTTATAAAAATAATTAACTGTAACTGTGGGGGCGCGATGCGTTTCTTCAAGCTGTTTTTTCCGGTTACACTGTTGTGTTCCGGTTTGCTGATAGGTGTATGGCAGCATTTCCAAGGGGGGGGGGATACACCAACTCTCGCATTATTTACTCTCTTAGGGCTACTGACTTTACAATCCATTTTATTACTAAAAAACAAGGCTGAGCCTGTCAATAATAAGATAGGTAATTTGTTGTTGCCGATTACTCCAGACAGCGAAAACTCCACCGAAGGTATTTTGGAAGCCTTGGCGGGTGGTGTGCTGACGGTTGATGAGAATGGCAATATTCTGTATGCCAATGACAGTGCTGAAAAACTGATGGAGTCGGCCTCTACTGTCGGCAAGCCATTAGATGAGGTGGTGTTGTTAGAGGATATGCACGGTAAACCACTCACTCAGCGTGTGATTGAAATGCAGCGTGCTCGTCCGCAGCAATTATTACATTTTGGGCAGGTTCATTTATTTCCTCTACCAAGACGTGGCAAAGGTCGTTTAGTAGAGATGTACACTACGCATTTATACGATCAAGAAAAGACCTTGGTTTTTATTTTTCGTGACATTACGGCGGATCGTAAAGTCATTAATCGTTTATACCAGCAGGCTTCACATGATGCTTTGACCGGATTAATGAATCGCCGTAGTTTCGAGGAGTACTTAGAGCAAGTTGCTCATGATGCTAGTAGCACGGTTAGGCAGCATATGCTGGTAAGTCTTGATCTGGACAATTTTAAAATTGTTAATGACACTTGTGGTCATCAGGCGGGTGATGAATTATTAAAACAGGTTGCGCAAATTTTGCTACGTTCGGTGCGTAACTCTGACAAGGTGGCACGCATGGGAGGCGATGAGTTTGCCATTTTGCTAGAGGGTTGTGGGGTGGAAAAAGGGCGCAAGCTCATGAATTCCATTTTATGGAAATTGCGTAACCATCGTTTTAGCTGGGATGGCAAAATATTTGGTGTTACTGCTAGTATGGGCTTACTGGAGTTTGCACCCAAACCAGAGATTTATACCAAATCCTTATTTGCAGATGCGGATAAGGCCTGTTATACCGCAAAAGCTTTAGGGCGTAATCAGACGTTTGTTCATATTCACTCTGAAGAAGTACCGAGTGCAGAGCGTGAAGGCACTGATTGGGCTAAGTTATTGGAGAAAGCGCTGGAACGTGATCGCTTTATTTTGTTTGTCCAGCCGATTATCCCCCTGCAAAAGACTCGCCAACATTTACATGCACATTACGAGGTATTACTGCGTCTGCCGTTTCGTAAAAGTTTATTAAGTCCAGGTAGCTTTTTGCCTGCTGCTGATCGGCTCGACATGATGAGCCGTATTGATCGCTGGATTATCCGTAAGGTTATTCAAACGGTGGCCGCTACCGATATTATGAAACGCACAGGTGATGAACTGCGGCTGATGGTAAATCTTTCTGCTCAAGCGGTACAGGACGCCGATATTTTTAAGTACATAGAAGCTCAGCTCAGTGAATACCATGTTGATCCTTCGCTCTTATGTTTTGAGATTGCCGAGTCTGTTGCGATTGCCAATTTCCTTCAGGCTAAACTATTGATGAAGTCCCTGCATGCTTTAGGGTGTCATTTGGTATTGGATGATTTTGGTAGTGGCTTTTCTTCCTTGAATTATGTACGTGAATTGCCGCTTAGTTATCTAAAAATTGACGGCAATTTTGTGCACAATTTGGTAGCTAATCCTGTGGATGCTGCCATGATCAAGGCTGTGCATGAGGTTGGTCAAGTAATGAATCTGTTGACCATCGCCGAGCTAGTAGAAGACAGTGAGACACTAGATAGTCTTTATCAAATAGGCGTGGATTATGCGCAAGGCTATCATTGTGGCAAACCATTTCCTTTTGACGAGCTAGGTACTATGGTGCTGGCAAAAATAGACGCACAAACAGGTGATACTGCTTAAGACGGGTTGAATTACTGCTTTTTAGCCCGATATTATCCAGTATCTGACCTTCAGAAGGATGCTGGTTTTGCGTACGTTCCCTATTTTTGCCGTACTTTTTTTTGTCGTTCCCCTCGTCGAAATTTATCTATTGATTCAAGTGGGGTCTTGGATAGGTGTTTTTCCCACTATTTTATTAGTGGTATTGACAGCCGTCTTGGGCGCTTTTCTATTGCGTCAGCAAGGTTTATCGACTTTAGCGCGCTTTCAACAATCTTTGGGACAAGGGCAACTACCCGCTAAAGCTTTATTGGAAGGTGTTATTTTGTTAGTAGGGGGTGCTTTGCTAATGACACCTGGTTTCTTTACCGACTTCTTAGGTTTTGCCTGTTTGTTACCACCGTCGCGTAAAGTCATCGTGTACTATGTATTGCAACATTCAGCGCGGAAAGTGCAGGTACAGTTCAGCAGCTCTATCAATCCTTTTGCTGGTCAATCCGAGTACCATCAAGATAATACTGCTCAAACGCGTAAACCTCGGCAAAACAGTCATGATGGTGTCACTTTAGAAGGTGACTATACTCGCAAGGACGATCCTCAATAAGTTTGCCTAGAAAAAATCTTTTTAACAGGCTTGACTTTGCTTTAAGCATCCTTATTATTAGCACTCAATAAGAGTGAGTGCTAATAAACCTTACTATTAAAGTTGTTGGCTATCTGAAACCCTAAACTCAAAACATTCTCTGAGGAGTATAAGAGCATGAATATTCGCCCTTTGCATGATCGTGTTGTCGTGCGTCGCATGGAGGAAGAACGTAAAACAGCCGGTGGCATTATTATTCCTGACAATGCAACTGAAAAGCCAGATCGCGGCCAAGTAGTTGCTGCGGGACCTGGTAAATACGGTGACGACAATGAGCGTATGCCGCTGCAAGTCAAAGTAGGTGATGCTGTGCTGTTCGGCAAATATGCGGGTACAACAGTGAAGGTTGACGGTGAAGAACTGTTGATCATGCGTGAAGAAGATATTCTGGCAGTGATTGAGCAGTAAGCCGAGCCAGATTAACCGAATTTAAGAGGATTAAAATTAATGAGTGCTAAAGAAATTCGTTTTGGTGATGATGCCCGCGCCCGTATGGTCAAGGGTGTGAATGTACTAGCGAACGCTGTCAAAGCAACACTGGGTCCTAAAGGCCGCAACGTTGTATTGGAAAAATCTTTCGGTGCACCGACTGTCACTAAAGACGGTGTGTCTGTTGCCAAGGAAATCGAGCTGGAAGACAAGTTCGAGAATATGGGTGCGCAATTAGTGAAAGAAGTTTCTAGCAAAACTTCTGATGCTGCCGGTGACGGTACGACAACGGCAACCGTATTGGCTCAAGCCATTGTTCGTGAAGGTATGAAGGCCGTTACTGCTGGCATGAATCCAATGGATTTGAAGCGCGGTATTGACAAAGCTGTGATTGCAGCAGTCAGTGAGCTACAAAAGTTGTCTAAGCCTTGCGCTGACAATAATGCCATTTCTCAAGTAGGTTCTATTTCTGCTAACTCGGATGACTCTATCGGTCAAATCATTGCAGAAGCAATGGACAAAGTAGGCAAAGAAGGCGTTATTACTGTTGAAGAAGGTAACTCGCTGGAAAATGAATTGGCGGTTGTTGAAGGTATGCAGTTCGACCGTGGCTACCTGTCTCCTTACTTTGTAAACAATCAGCAAAACATGACAGCCGAATTGGATGATCCTTTTGTTCTGCTGCACGATAAGAAAATTTCCAATATTCGTGAATTGTTACCTGCACTGGAAGGTGCTGCCAAATCTGGCAAACCCCTACTGATTATTGCCGAAGACATCGAAGGTGAAGCGTTAGCAACTTTGGTGGTTAATAACATGCGCGGCGTGGTTAAAGTCGCTGCTGTTAAAGCACCAGGCTTTGGTGATCGCCGCAAGGCAATGTTGCAAGACTTGGCGGTTCTGACAGGTGGTACAGTAATTTCTGAAGAAGTTGGCATGAGCTTAGACAGTGTCACTTTAGACGATTTGGGTCAGGCCAAGCGTATTGCTATTACAAAAGAAGACACTACCGTTATTGACGGTGCTGGTTCTGCTGATGATATTAAGGGTCGTGTAGAGCAGATTCGTGCTCAAATGGAAGTAACCACTTCTGACTATGACCGTGAAAAATTGCAAGAGCGTCTGGCTAAATTGGCCGGTGGTGTTGCGGTCATCAAAGTCGGTGCGGCTACCGAAGTTGAAATGAAAGAAAAGAAAGCGCGTGTTGAAGATGCTCTGCATGCAACTCGTGCTGCGGTTGAAGAGGGTGTTGTACCTGGTGGTGGTGTTGCCTTGGTTCGTGCGCTACAGGCCATGGCTAACCTGAAAGGTGAAAATCATGATCAGGATATGGGCATTCAAATTGCATTGCGTGCGATGGAAGAGCCACTGCGTCAGATTTGTGCCAATGCCGGTGATGAGCCTTCTGTAATCCTGAATGCGGTTAAAGATGCCGAAGGAAACTATGGCTACAATGCACGTACCTCTGAGTACGGTGACATGATTGCAATGGGCATTCTGGATCCCACTAAAGTAACACGTACAGCATTGCAAAATGCTGCCTCTGTTGCTGGTCTGATCATTACAACAGATGCTATGGTTGCTGAAATTCCTAAGAAAGAAGCAGCTCCTGCAATGCCTGATATGGGTGGCATGGGCGGAATGGGTGGCATGATGTAAGGTATAAGCCACTTCGGTTTATTTATCTACCACTATTAGAAAAGGCTTCTACGGAAGCCTTTTCTTTTGCTTGAAGCGGTAGTGAGTGTGGGTAGTCAGTGCTGATTTTATTGGTTGGATATGCTGTTATCGATCAAGTCTATTGGCACTTCCAGCAGTGGTGCGGGCGCAGTAGTGTATCCGTTATTGTTAGGCGTATGTGCGGGATAAGCTACAGGTGGATAAAGCGCTTGTGGTGCAGGAGTTGGGTTATACGCTGTATTGACTTTCTGATAAGGCTCGATCTTAGGTGGCAAGGCAAAATTAGCTTCCACGCTAGGCCCGAAAGGATCGTAGTAATCACCCGTAACCGGCTGTGGCTGAGCTTGGGGTGTAGGTACAGCATTGTAAACGGGTTGTATTGCCACAGTAGAAGCTGAAGCTGGCATAGGTACAGCACGATTGTTTTGTGATTGTTGTAAGGGTGTTGGTTCACCCCATGAAACACTACTTGTAGTGGATGGGTGAGGTTGAGGTATTTCCTGCCTAGTTAAGTGTGCTCTCGGTGTTGTATTTTGTGTCCATGTTGTTGTTGAAGAGGGATGTGTGGGTACTGAAGCCGGTGATGTCGTATGTTTTTTTGTAGATTGGTAATAATCTTTGTTTAGCAAGGCTTGTTGGGCTTTTGCCTCGTGCAAATTGTGTTTTTCAATCAGTCGTTCTGCTTCCAATAAATAAATTTGTGCTGCTTTTTTATCTCCTTGCTTTAATTTGCGTCGCGTATTCGCTTGTATTTTTTCTACTAACACCTGCATGAGTGCCAGCCCTTCCGCATGTTCAGGCTCAATAAACAGAACTTTATTTAAATGGGCTAGGGCATAGTCGTCAGTATTATCTTTCTGTATTAATTGATCTGCTTGTATGGCTTGGCGTGTATCTGCAAGCCAGCCTTCGATTTGAGTATGCTCATGTTGCTGGTTTTGTATGTCTGTCAGACGTGATTCTAATTTGACTTGGACTTCTATTTGATCCAGCAGTGCAAATTCGCGCACAAGTGCATCAGTGCTTGCCAGCGTTGCTTTGGCTTTTTCTAGTTGTTGCTGGCTTAGCAGTGTTTCGGTGTATCGGGTGCGACGCTCAATCAGTTGTTGAAGTAGTTGAATGAGTTCAGGTGCTTGCTGATCTAAACTTTGTGCTTTTCTCACTTGACTGAGTAGCTTTTGTTCTGATGCGGATAATTCAGGTTCAGGTGTACTTTCTGACAAAAGTTTTTGAGCATCGTCTAATAACTGCTTAATCGTTGGGGTTGTTGTAGATTCTTCTGTTAGGCTATCGGGTGTGATAGAAGCCATATCATCTTGAGCTGAAGCCGATATTTCGTTTGTGGCAACTCCCACAACAGGATTATCTACGGTATTGCCGCTGTTTTGCTCTTGTGGAACAGGATTGCTTGCTTGAGTCGTTTGTTTGTTTGTAGAACCTAGTTCGGTGCGACTTGTTTGTTGCTTGTTTTGTATTTTTTCAGGAACAGGGCGCTCAGGTACGAGTGCTAATAAGTCATCAACTTGTGTTGTCAGATAGTAAACGGTGTAAATTAATACACCGGCAGCAAGACTGGCTGCAATAGGTAAAAAGAGTTTGGGGCGATTGGCTTGCTGTATGGTTTTTAGTAATTGCTGTGCTGAGGAAGGACGCTGGCTACGCTGTAGGGAGAGTCCTCGCTTTAATGTTTCCCAACTGGTCTTGCGTAGTTTTTGGGTGGGTATAGCTTGATCGCCACGTGCAGCAGCTATCAGGGTACTTTGTTTGTCAAAGGCGGTTTGCCCTGTCAGGCAGTGATAAAACAGGCTGGCAGCAGAAAAAGTATCATCTTCATGGATCGGCGCATCGCCTACCGCAGCAGATGGGCTGATATAAGGCGAATGCAAAGATAAAGGTGATAGCGTTGAGCCTGCATGCCGCCGCCAATAGTGCAGTATAAGGGCAATAGGCGCATTTAAGACAATATAACCTTGTTTTTTTTTGAATAATGCGCTCGGCTCCATGTAGCCAAATGCGCTTGCTTGAAAATGGCTAATAGCTTCAAAGCAGCCCCGTGTTGTTAGCAGTGCTTGGTCAACACTCATGCCACGCTCATCTAGCATTTGAAGCGTATCAAGCAGTAATTGTCCTTGAGGGTAGGCACAAGTCATCCAGTAGTAGCCGCTGAGTTCACCCCAGTTCAGTAAGTGAGGGTAGGACGGTGCTGTGGGTTGAGCTTGTGTGAAATACTGCTGCCAGGCAGCATGGAAATCAGGTAATTCACTAATCGCAGGATTAACAACTAGTAGCAAAACCGTTTGGCCTGTAGTGTTTTTTGTCTGGGAAAGGCGCTCTTTGGCTAGGTACACTTGTAACAATGCACCCGTTGCCAAGTGTGTTAGCAGGTGAAACTGTTGGCTAAGTGTATGAGTCAGCGAGTCTTGTTTCAGTATTGAGCCAGTATTATTGATTGACATAATTGTTATGAGCCCGTCGGATAAATGCTTGTTTTTTGTATTTTAACAGAATATACCATTCTGTCAGATGCGCAGCGCTATAGCTTTTACACAAGATTGCAAGCAGTGTCAGTTAGTTTACAGCAATAAGCCAGTTTTTATTGTAACTTTGTTTTATGGCAATGGTAGGTTTTTTTGATAGGAACAGCTCAATTTTGTTCGGGTAACTTGCGTACTGTATCCCTTAAAGCTTTTTCTAATAGGGCAAATGCTTCCGGTTTAGGCGCTGCATTGGGGCTGCTGTGATGACGAAAATGCCGTTCTTCGCTGGCCAGTTTGACATCCAACTTTTCGGTATAAGCGCGCTGACCTTTACGGTTTTCGCCTGAATGATCATCAACGAGCTGCAAAATACCGCTATTTTGAATTAATTCGGATAATTGTGCTTGCTCTTCGCTGGATAGTTGGGTGCTGAGTGTGGTGAGGTCTTCTTGTGACCAGCAAGGTTCGCTTTTAAACCACTGCGCACAACGATTTTCAGCATCCTGAAAATAAGTATAAGTCAGTTGGCCGTTTTCTAGCTTGATGTCAGTGTAATAGCTTTCACCATTAGTAGAAAAATGCAAATAAAGTTCGGGCAAAGGTGTTTTCAAACGGTTCTCCTGCGTATCACAGGCAGTCAGTAGTACTAAAACAGACCAACAGGTAAGGACTAATTGCTTCATAACACACGATCTTCCCATAGAACAGTATTATCAGTTGGACACTTAAGGATTCATAGGGTTCGATGTGCTGACTTCTGTTTAGTACCTTATTCCATCAAATACTGTAATTCTTTCACTTCGAACTGCTTGGGGTGGATGTCTAATAGCTCAAAAGCAGCATGTGAATGACATTGATTGCCTTCTAGTAACATGGTGATTTGTCCCTTGGTGATGGGGAACCAAGGAAAGCGCTCCATTAAACCAGCGATGGGTTGAATTAATGCGGCAGGTACAGGCAGGGCTAATTTACTACCACGACCGCTAGCAATTGAAATTTTCTGAATAATATCATTCCAGCTTAATGCCATATTGCCACATAAAGGATAGATCTGGCGGATCATTTCTGGTTTTTCTAAGGATTGCACAAAAGCTGAAGCTACATTTTCTACAGCAACAGGTGCCATTTTGAATTCACCGGCTTGCATGATACTTATGCCGGGGAAAAATAAGGGCGCGGGAATAGGTGATTTAATCAACTCCTTTTGTAGCTGCGTGGCAAACTCCATACAACCACGAGGGTCACCAAAAATAACGGACGGGCGAAAAATAGTCCAATCACGGTCACTAGCCTGTAAAGCTTCTTCAGCCCGAGCTTTTGTATCTTGATAGGCTGTACCACCTTTTTTAACACCATTGGCACTCATTAGGATGAACCGTTTTACCTCCTGAGTCTGTGATGCGGTAATGGTATTCACCACACCTTGATATTGCAGCTTCTCAAAAGTAATGTTTTTGCTAGGTTCTTCTCGTAGAATACCAATCAAGTAAATAACAGCATCCGTACCTTCTAGTGTTTTTAGTAAAGCTTCACGTTGACTGATGTCTCCGGTAACGAGTTCACAATGCTGACTTTGTTTGATTTTATGCTCGCTGCCTGAGCGGACTAATAGGCGAGGGGTGTGGCCTGCTGCTATTAATTGATCAGTGATATAGCTACCGACAAAGCCAGTGCCTCCAATCATGCTGACTTTCATATTGCGCCTCTTGATAAGGGGTATAGAGTGTTTGTAGCCTTTTTATGGAGAAATGTAAAGCTGGACGCATGCAGAAAACACTGCATATCAGCTAGCTTGACGAAGCTGGCAGATAGCAGAAGGCAGGAGGCGTTTGTATTTTATTGAGCGAGTCAGTGCGCCTTGAAAACTTAGCTTTTGGTTTTTTTAGGCCAAGCGCGTTGAGCATCCGCTGTAATCCATGCTTGCACCCACTCAGGGAGTTCGGGTTGCCAATCAGTCTGATTCATGACTTCCAACACGGTTTGCGTAGGCACTAATTTTCCTTGGCTGACTACTGCGGCACGTATGAGCGCTGCGGCATGCCAGACACCTTTACGCTGATGGATTTGTTGGAAGTAAAACCACTTTTCGTCATAGCCCAAAACTTGTGTGTGTTGTTCAAAACGCTGCCAAGGATGCAAACGTTTGCGATAACGTATGCTACTGCCTGCAACGACGAAACCCCACTTACGCCGCTTAACCTCTTTCCACAAGCCTGTGCGCACCGCAAAAGCAAAGCGGCCTATATCAAACAAGGTAAGGTGGCGGCCATTGTTCATTTCCAAAAAAATGTCTAGATCCATCAAGGAAACTCGCAAAGGCGTAATACAGGTTTTATCTAAAGATAAAGTGGGCTGAAACTTGGCTTTTTGCATCTGGAAAAATAGACGGAGGATGGGGTACATACAGGTGTGCACTCTCGGTGTCAAAGATCAAAGATAAGCCAGCATTGTAAAGCTTCTGTGCTGTCTGATACAGAGCTTGCTGGATGAGTACGGCTGCTTGTTATTTATTCAAGCGAGAAAGTGTATAAGCGCTTTACCTAAACTGTAAAAACATGCCATGTTTAAACTTGATAAAGCACCATGAAAAAGGCCAGATCATGTCAAACTCATCGCTAATTGACTTATTCCCCATTGAACAACAAGCGCAAGCTGCCAAAGTGCTGTCTTTCAGTCCTTATGCACAAAGTCAGTTGGAGCGTCACCCTGAATGGGTGAGTGTATTGTGCCATACCCGTCCTTATGCAGAAGGAGCGTTATTGCAGGCGATTACAGCCGAAATAGAGACGGTGAAGGATGAAAATAGCCTGCAAGGTTTAGTACGCCATGTGCGCCATCGGGAAAGCCTACGTATTATCTGGCGAGAGTTGACCGGCTTAGCTCCGCTTGAGGAAACATTGCGTACCGTGTCTGATCTGGCAGATGCTTTGGTGGGAAGTGTATTGGCTTGGTGGCATCAGCGTTTGGTGGAAAAGCATGGCGAACCTAAAAGTCGTGAAGGTGAGCCACAATATATGCTGGTATTAGGTATGGGTAAGCTAGGTGGGCGTGAGTTAAATTTTTCTTCGGATATTGATCTAATTTTTGCCTTTCCTGAAGGGGGAGAAACTGATGGTCGGCGTGCCTTAGATAATCAGACTTTTTTTATCCGCTTGGGGCAAAAATTAATTAATACGTTGGGACAAATAACCGCCGATGGTTTTGCCTATCGGGTAGACATGCGTTTGCGCCCCTTTGGCGATGTGGGGGCTTTGGCGCTGTCATTTGATGCGATGGAGCATTATTACCAGGCACATGGGCGTGAGTGGGAGCGTTACGCATTGGTTAAGGCGCGGGTTATGGCAGGGCGTCCAGCGGATGGCGAGGAGCTGATGCAGCGTTTGCAGCCATTTATTTACCGGCGTTATCTGGACTATGGCGCGATTGAGCAATTGCGTGATATGAAAATGATGGTTAATCGTGAGGCGCAGCGCAAAGGTAAGCGTAATGATGTCAAGCTAGGCTTAGGTGGCATACGTGAGCTTGAGTTTACTGCGCAAGTCTTTCAGTTAATGCGGGGTGGACGCGAGCCAGCATTGCAACAGCGTAATTTGCTAAAGACCCTAGCCGTGCTGGAATCTATGGACTTACTGAGTCAACAGGATGCACAACAACTACATGAGGCTTACCACTTTTTACGTCAAACAGAAAACCGTGTACAAATGTGGAAAGACGAGCAAACCCATGCTTTGCCTGATGATTTAAAGCAACAAGCCTTATTGGCTGAGTCGATGGGCTTTACTAGCTGGGATAGCTTTTTGACAGATTTGGATTTGCATCGCCATCATGTTGCGCAGATTTTTCAGCGTATCTTTGCGGTTGAAGACGAAGACAAGCAGGAACAGCATGCACTGGCGCAATTGTGGCAAGGTGAAATGGAGGATGAGCAGGCTAAAGCTTTACTGGAAGCTTGGAATTTTCAGCCTGCTGATCATGCTTTGCAAAAAATTAAAGATTTACATGAAGGGCGTTTGTATTCTTCGCTGACGGATTTGGCACATAAACGCTTAAATCGACTCATGCCGGATTTGTTGGCTGTTTGTTCAAAGCAGGACAATCCCGTGCAAGCTTTGGAGCGTAGCTTGCGTGTGATTCAGGCAGTAGCGCGGCGTTCAGGTTATATGGCGATGTTGGCGGATCATCCTGCGGCATTGGGGCAGTTTGTTAAATTGGTACATGCCAGCAGCTGGATTACCACGCAACTAACCCAATATCCGATTTTGCTGGATAGCTTATTGGATGCAGGCAGTTTGTATCAACCCTTGAATCGACAAGAGCTGGGCGAGGCATTGCAGGAGACATTGGCGAGTGTTGACCCTGAGGATACAGAACAAGTGATGGAACGCATGCGCCAGTTTAAACAAGCGCAAGTATTACGGGTGGCAGCGGCAGATATTACGGGTGTCTTGCCTTTAATGATTGTTTCGGATCAGTTGACTTGGATAGCGGAAGTTATTCTGGAGGCGGCAGCCAGTACGATTTGGCAAAGCATGACGCATAAGCATGGTGTACCTTGTTATAGCGTTAATGGCGAACAGCATGAGGCGGACTTTGCGATTGTGGGTTATGGCAAATTGGGTGGTTTGGAGCTGGGCTATGGCTCTGATCTGGATATTGTATTTTTGCATAATAGTACCGGAGATCAGCAGCAAACCAATGGTGTCAAGCCATTGGAAAATCAGGTTTTCTTTGTGCGCGTGGCTCAGAAGATTATTCACTTATTGTCGACATTTACCCATGATGGTCGTTTGTATGAAACAGATACACGCCTGCGGCCTAGTGGGTCTTCAGGTTTATTGGTTAGTAGCTTGGATGCTTTTCGTCAGTATCAACAGGAAAAAGCTTGGATCTGGGAGCATCAAGCACTGTTGCGAGCGCGTGCAGTGAATGGCAGTGGGCCTTTGCGAGTGGGCTTTGATCAAATTCGTCATGATATTATTTGCCAGCCACGCGATACCGAGACTTTGCGGGCTGAAGTTGTAAGTATGCGCCAAAAAATGTGGGATAAGCTTGGTAGTAAGGATGCCAATGTTTTTGATTTGAAAAAAGATCCGGGCGGCATTACTGATATTGAGTTTATGGTGCAATATTTGTTGCTGGCACATGCGTCACAATACCCTGAGTTAGCTAAATGGAGTGATAACATTCGTCAACTTGATTCATTAGGTGATATGGGAATTTTATCCGCAGAGCAAGTAACGCGTTTACAGGATATTTATCGCAATTTTCGCAATCGCGTGCATAAACAAGCTTTGCAGGAACTAACCAGTAAAGTGGATGCGTCTTTATTGGTAGAGGAGCGTGAGTTTGTGCAGCAATGTTGGTCAGCGTGGATGCTTCCAGCTTAATTTTTAGCTTGGTTTTATCTTCATAAAAAAATCTTGAGCAATCTCTGTGCAAACCTACCATTTACTTCGAAAAAAACACCTTTAATCGGAAAAACAGAACAATATACGAATTTATTAAAAGATTTTTTGATTGGAAAGGTTCGTGTTTAGTTCGTATAGTGTGTTCGTGTTTAGTTCGGTTTAAAGGACAGCAGGATGTTAACACGAAGACAGCAAGAAGTATGGGAGGCCATTCAGAAATGGTATTTCGGACGTGGTTACACTCCAACGCTGGACGAAATTGCTCAGGCCGTTGGCATTAGTGCTCGCAGTACCGTCCATCAGCATGTACAGACTTTGATTCGTGAGGGTTATCTGTTGCCAGCAGAAGGTAAACGTGCTTACAAAATGCCGAAGCAGTTGGAAGAATGTCACCCACAAATCAATTTGTCGCTCACAGCATTGCCTTTAATAGGGCAAATTGCTGCGGGGTGTCCGATTGAAGCAATCAAGGATAGTAATGAAGTCAATCCCAATGAGTTGTTTTTAGGGCCGGGTCGTTATGCGCTTAAGGTGCGTGGTGATTCTATGGTCGATATCGGCATTATGAATAACGATTATGTTGTGATACAGGAAGCTGAAAGTGCGCGCAATGGTGAAATTGTGGTTGCGCTGGTTAATCGGGAAGAGGTTACTTTGAAGCGCATTTTTTACCGAAATGATGGTCAGGTGGAATTGCGTCCTGAGAATAGCGATTTGCAACCCATGTTTTATCCCGCTGAGAGCGTACAGATCCAAGGCAAAATGGTCGGACTTTTTCGCAGTTTATAAAACCACTGGTTTGCACGGATTCTAAAAAATTCGAACATGTCCCTTCCCCATCCACCAACTATGGGGACTTGTCGGCAGTGTGTGTGACGCTGCCGTTTTTTTATCTGATTTAATGATTAATGATAGGAGTTTAGTGATGGACACACCTAACAAGATGAAAACAAAGCATACAGTACAAACTCCCGTCAACTCGCATGACGGGGCTGCACTAAAACGCACAAGCATGGATTATGCCGAGCTATGGAAAGTCATTCGTGCCGTTCTGGCTGTTTGGGCAGTGGCTGTTTGGTTGTTATTGGTCATGATGCCGGGCATGCAACAGATCAGCGATCTCACCACCGCCCTGCTTCACTTGCCACAAGTGTTTATCGGCCTTGGACTATTGGGTGCCATGTTTGCAGCTTATAACTTGCACTCAGATACTCATATGCTTTGGTTTCTGGGTGCATTGTTACTATTGGCGGGGTGGATGTGAACTATAAAAGCGCTGTGAAGAAGGCGGCCACCTTCTTCACAGACAGACTGTACCGTCAATGACGACACGTCGGGAGAGATAATTATGAAGGATAATGCAACAAAATCCAATCTTGGTCGCCCAGACTTTCTGGTGCGCAATAAGTCGTTGAATGATCTCATTAGCGACTTACGCAAGGCACAGGTCTGGCTGCTCGTAGCCGCCATTGCTGCTTTTCTGGCTTCAGCCTTTTTTGTGGTGAAGTATTTCGCCGGTGGCGAAATGACTCCAGAAACTTGGACCACCGAACAATGGATGAACGCCTTTTTAGGACTTGGGATTACGGCGGTGATTACAGCCGCGCAAGCCTTTTTATACCAATCCGGCTACAAAGGCCATGCTGCCCTGATTGCAACCTTTATTGTGGTGTTCTTTGGCGTATTTTCTGAAGTTTCCCAATCCATGGAGCGTGAAGATAGCACAGTGCGTTTACGCTCAGAGAATTCACCCGTGTTTCAAGCTGCTTTGGGAAGTATTGATTCTCTGACACACAATGCCTCCAGCATGACACCGCAACAAGAACAATTGGCTGAGGCCAAAGCGCATCTGGACTATTGGAGCAGCTTAAAGGAACAAAAGAACGCCCGGCGCACCGCAGTACGCTATGCTCACAATACTATTGACCGCAATTTAGTTGAATACCAACGCAAGGTGGACTTGCTCAGTCAACAGGTGGCGATGCAGGCGCAAAATCGCTCGCAAGCACTGAGTGGTGCGATTGAACAAGCCAAAGCGTTGGAATATGACGAGGACAAACACTATGCCATGATTCGACTGATTGGTGACTTTTTAGGTGTGACTGGCATTTGGGCATCTTTTGTTTTTTCTATCATTATTATTGGTACGTTTGAATATGCCTTCCACTTTGTAGGTGCTTATGTTGCAGATCACAAAGCAGCGCTCTTGCTGGTTGGGCGAGACGCTAGCGGTAGGCCGATTCAAAGTGCTGAAATGACTGAAGGACGGCAAACCATACCACAAGATTATGGCAATTGTTTGCGGGACGAGTATCTGGCATGGGTCTCCCCTGAACGCCAAGGCTTAACGCCTGCTGCGGCTTCAGCAGGTGAAATGCCTGTGTCTGGCATAATGCAGGCCGAGGGACTTATGGGGCAAAATGCTAGACTTGATCCTGAACTTGGCACCAGTGGTATATCAACCACGACCAGCGCTAATAATGTGCATGACTTTACGCAAAAGCGCTTTTATAAGCTGATTTATACTGAAGTACGTAATCGCATTATGAATGGTGAAATCCGTCCTACGATTCGGCCAGTGACGGAAGCTGTGACTGATATTATTAAACGCAAGGCTGATTTGTTGGGGATTAAAGCCTCCAATATGGGCAAGCCGCAACGCCAGCAAATTGCTGAGTCTATTTTGGATGGATTGGCAAAAGAAGCTGTGCTTGAACTCAATCAAGCGGGTGGTGTGGGCAAGCCTAAGTATGTCTTGTCTACAAAATACGCTGAGTTATTGGCACTTAATCAGCAGAATGCCTAGAGCGTACACTGGCCAAGGTTGAGCTTATGGCTTGCCTTTGGGCAGTGTTTTACATTGCTTGCATTAACTTTATTGCTTTGTTACTCCTGTAATTTTATACATCTGGCTGGAAAATTTGCATTTTTGTCTGTTATTGTCTGTTCATCGGCTACAATTGACAGTGTAATTAACACTAACCGTCATATAACCAAACCAATGGATTGACCCGCCTCCATGTATAAAAAGATATTGTTGATCATGCTAACCGGATGGGCATTGACTGCCCCCATTTCTGCTGTAGTGGCTAAAGTAACTTATGGCCCGGTGGCAAGCCAGGAAACCTTATGGGGAATTGCTTCACGTTTGCGCCCAGATGAAAGCGTAACGGTGCAGCAGACTATGCTGGCGCTGTATCACAAAAATCCCCACGCTTTCAGCAAAAATAATATTAATGCTTTACAGAAAGGCAGTGTTTTGCAGATTCCTACGTTAGTGGAGATTAAGGCTATAGGCTGGCAAACGGCCTTGCGAGAGACGCGCTCGCAAAATCGCTATTGGCGCAAGGGTACAGTATCTACGCGCAATACTCGACAGAATCGTATTCGGAATGCACAGCGGCGTAGCCGTCGACCTGTTCAGAAAACAACACGAGCCACTGCGCTTCAGCAACGATTGCGTCGTCAAGTCAGTAGTTTGCAGACTCAGTTGCAACAAGCAAAATCAAAAAATCGTCATTTGCAATCCCAACTGGAGCAGGCCAAGCGTGTCGCAGCGTCTCTACCAGATGCAAAAGTCAAGACTCAACTGAAGCAGTTAAAAACAGAATTATCCGAGCTGCAAACGGTTCTGGAGCAAAAAGACAATCATATTAAAACTCTGAGAGCTTCTTTAAAAAGTGCTAGTGAAACGATTAAAGCGCAGCATGCGGATAATTTGCGTTTGTATGACAAATTGAAAGAGGTCAGTCCAGACAGTGTAAAAGCGATTGAATCTGATAATAAGGTCAGTGATCGTGTCACATCATCTTTATTACGCCTGTCTAAGGTGGGTGAAGAAGATAAACTACCAGAGCAAACTAAAGAGATCCCCAGCACAACTGAGCGTGTTCAAAATAGCACGGATAAGAATGCTGGCAATTATCCCGACGAAACAGGTGCGGCTGGGGCTGTCGCAAACAAGCAGGAAAAAGAGCTTGCTAATAATGGCAATTATAATCCGTCTGAGACTAACCAATTGTGGGCTGATGAAGTCGAACCGTCTAAAACAATTGCAGAACCAGGGCTTACTGGCGAGCCAACAGAAGCCAATGCTTTGCTGATTAATACGCAGCGGCAAGTGGCCAACGATGTGCATCAAGAAAGTGGCGCGGGTATTTCACTACGCGATATGGTCTCGCAAAATGCAGAAGCTGGTGAAAAAGCCAAGCCGCAGCGTAGTAGTTTGTTTGGCGAAAAAATGAATATTGCTGGTTTAAAAGTATCGCCGCTATCCATTGCCATTTTATTGGCCTCTTTATTATTTGTCGCTGTTTTATTGTGGCGTGCTTATGAGCAACAGCGTGAAATTGATCGCTTAAAAGAGCAGGAAAAAGCACGCGGTGAAAAAATGCGTAAGCGTTTAGTAGAAAACAGCAAAAGTGATTTGAAGCGTTTAAAGCAGGGTAGTCCGGCAGAATGTTAGTGAGGAAGAGGCTTGCAAATGTTTGCAAGCCATTAGCTTATCTGTAATGTAAAAAACTAACCCGTTAATCCTGATATTTTTATTTCATCGTTACCATTTCTTCAGCGCTAACGGGGTGAATAGCGATGGTGTCATCAAAGTCTTTCTTAGTCGCGCCCATGCGGATAGCGACGGCAAAGCCTTGCATCATTTCATCCACGCCCAATCCCATTGCATGGCAACCGACGATTTTTTCTTCTTCACCTACCACAATCAGTTTCATGTAAGTTTTAAGCTTGTGTTTGACGAAGGAGTAGTACATGGGAACGAAGTCAGTGCTGTATACTTTAATCGCATCGCCGTATTTTTTCCGAGCGGCATCTTCAGCCAAGCCAATCGTACCAATCGGTGGGTGAGTAAACATAACGGTAGGAATCAAGTTGTAATCCACCTTGCGTCCTTCCATGTCACCGAATAAACGATCGGACAGGCGGCGACCGGCAGCAATGGCAACCGGCGTTAGTTGCACGCCACGCTTATTAATAATATCGCCAATTGCATAAATGCCCTCAATGCCAGTTTCCTGATATTCGTTAACATTAATCAGACCATTCGACGCAGGCTTCAGGCCAATCTTGTCTAAGCCAATCGTATCGGTATTGGGTACTCGGCCAATCGCCCACAGCACTTGATCTAAATCGTTGAGGTTTGCACGGTCTTCAAAGTGTACGCTGAGTTTGCCATTATCTTGCTGAGTCACTCGGGTAATTTTGTGGTGGTCGTCGAAAATAATGCCATCTTGTTCCATTTGTTGACGCAGACCTTTACGGATCATGTCATCAAAACCAATTAATACCGGGAAACCTTGATGTAGCATATGCGTTTCAGTACCTAAGGCATTCAATATACCTGCTAGTTCCAGTGCGATATAGCCACCGCCGACAACCACTACTTTTTGGGGTTGTTTTTCTAACTCAAAAAAGCCATCTGAGGTAATGCCTAATTCAGCACCAGGAATGTCTTGAGGAAGAATAGGACGGCTGCCGGTTGAAATCACAATGTGATCAGCCGTGTAATGTGTGCCATCTACTTCCAAGGTATGTGCATCAACAAAACGTGCATGCCCTTTAATTAAATCAATACCTGCTTCGGCAAGAAAACTATCTTGATACCAATCATTGATATTACCGATCATATTTTCGCGTTTATTGACCAATTTTGCCCAGTTCAAGGTACCTGGCTGTAAGTCAAAGCCATAATCACATGCATAATGCTGTGCATGAGCCAATTCAGCGGCATACCACATCACCTTTTTGGGTACGCAACCACGGTTGACGCAAGTGCCCCCTAAAGCATCATCCGCTTCGATGACTGCACATTTTTTAGCGTATTTTGCTGCTTTTTCTACAACAGAAAGACCACCACTGCCTGCACCAATGGCAATCACATCATAATGTTGACTCATGCTTGACTCCTTGCTTGAAATCTAGGTGACTCTTCCTGCTCCCCTTGTTTCTTGCAAAGGGGAGCGAAGCCCAGTCTTGCTATATATGATAGCGCCCTCTCCTTTTTCTAAGGAGAGGCTGGGGAAAGATTTTAAAGGGTATGATTAAGGTAATTAATCGCGCTTTTTCAGCCAAGCTTCCAGTTTGTCTGAGCCGCCGATCAATTGACCATTGATAAAGACTTGAGGAACGACATCCTGACCTGCAACAGCACGCAATGCTTGGTTGCTATAGTCTTGGTTCAAAACCAGTTCGTCGTAAGCAATGCCAGCGTCGTTTAACATACCTTTGGCACGGGCGCAGAATGGACAGCCTGGACGAGTGAATACAGCAACGTCCAATGGTTTTTGTGCATTGGGTGCAATGTAATCGAACATGGTGTCAGCGTCAGAGACTTCAAAGGGGTCGCCTGGCTTTTGTGGTTCAATGAACATTTTTTCTACCACGCCGTCTTTGACCAGCATGGAGTAACGCCAAGAGCGTTTGCCAAAGCCTAGGTCTTCCTTAGCTACTAGTAAACCCATGCCTTCAGTAAATTCACCATTGCCGTCTGGAATAAAAGTAATCTGGTCAGCTTCTTGATCTTTTTTCCACTCGTTCATGACAAAAGTGTCGTTGACAGACATACAAATAATGTCGTCTACGCCATGCTGTTTGAAAGCATTAGCCAATTGGTTATAGCGTGGTACGTGAGTAGATGAGCAGGTTGGGGTGAACGCACCTGGCAAAGAGAAAACAATCACGGTTTTGCCCTTGAACAGTTCATCTGTGGTCACATCAACCCAATCAGAATCCTTGCGTGTATGGAAAGTGACCTTAGGGACAGTTTGGCCTTCTTTATTTTCAAACATAAACTAACTCCTTTAGCTATTAAAAATAGAAAAATAATCTGTTAATACGATCAGCATGCTGAGGATTCTAGCGAGTTATGTCCAGAGAAACCATTAGAATCTTTCTAATGTTATGATCAATTTTAAAGGTTATGGAATGATGACAATGCTTAGGCTATTGGCAATATCAGAATGAATTCTGCTCCTTGTTTCGCTTCACCTAGCGTTATTGAGCCGCCATGTGCTTTTAGCAGGGAGAAGCAGATTTCCAAGCCCAGTCCAGTACCACCTTGGTTGCGACGGGTAGTAAAGAACGGTGTAAAGATACGTGCCCGATTAGCTGGCGAGATCCCTTCACCATTATCATGTAAATGTACATGTAATGTATGACCACTGCGTCGTGCCCAAAGGTTAACCTGCTGAGCTTTGTGGTGCAAGCTATTGTCCAATAAGTTGCATAACACTGTTTCTAAAGCATCCGGTGCTATCGCTAAATCCACTTCGGGTAAGTCCTGCCAATGCAATCGTAGTTGGCGTTCGCGGTAGCGCTCTTTTAGGATGTTTAACAAGGGGAATAATGCGCTGATTTGGCGACTAGGTTCACGTGCATCAGCGTGTGCGAGTTCTAGCAAACGATTCACGAGATTTTTCAGACGTTGTGTGTCTGTTAATAGGTTTTCCAGAAAACGTTGTCTGCGTTCGGGCGACATGCTTTCTAGGTGTTCCTGCAAGAGCTCCAGCGCGCCTTGCATGGAGGTTAGCGGTGTTTTGAATTCATGGGAAACATGCGAGGCAAAGCGGCGTATGTAATCAGAGCGTTCCGCCAAAGTATGTGACATGTGCGCAAAGCTTTCTGAGAGTTGTGCAATTTCATGGGTAACAGGGTGTTTTAAAGGCTCAATAACGCGCTGATCACCTTCGGTAACAAGACGGGTTTGCTGTATGAGTTCGCGGATAGGACGTGAAATACTTGAGGAAATAAAGGTGACGAGTAGTACCGCAAGTCCCAGTAATAAAGCCGTGGCTAAGTAAAGTTTATTTTGTACTAAATATAAGTGCTTCAATATGTTTTTAGGTGTGCGAGATAAGTAGATGACGCCTTGCAAGCGGTTTCCTTCAATAATAGGAAAAGCTGTAAAAACCCGAATATTTGTGCCGCGACTAATGGAATACAAGGGTGGGGGCGGTTCATCTAGTTGACGTTGACGAATGACACTAGCGTAGTGCCCCTGAAGTGCTTGTTTGATTTCGGGAATATGTGCCACCGACAAACCGACTTCTTCTTTTCCAGCGATGACTACACCATTCATATCTAATATGCGCATACCGACTAAGGTCACTTTTTGGGTATTACGCATAATAGGCGTCATTAATTGACCTGCTTGCATGGCGTAGGGATCGCCTCGATAGTCATCCAGTCGAGCAGGAGGGCGATTAGGCAAAATGGGATCGACTAAATCCAGTCTTGGCGTAATAGGCGTGTAATAGGTATCGGGTACTTCTTGACCCCGTGAAGATGAAATGGATTTAAAACGGTATGGATTGTTTGAACCGCTAATTAAGGGTGAACTTTGCAGGATATAGCCATATTCTTTTTGTGGATGAACCAAGCTAATGATTTGGCGATAAGTAGCGGCTAATACAGCGGATTGCGCAATTAATTCTAGTTCGGTTTGGCGTACTAGCTCGTTTTCATAAATACGGAAGAAATATAAGGCAAACAGCGGCAATAATAACAAAGTCAGCATCATCACCAATAAGATAGTACGTAAGCTGAGGCGTAAACCTTTAGGTAAGGGGAGGCGAGCATTGATTAGCATGAGCTTAGCCGATAACCCACACCGTGAACGGTATCAATAATGGCTGAGCAGCCCACCTCATTAAATTTTTGGCGAATATGACGAATATGGCTATCAATGGTGCGGTCACTGACATAAACATTATGCTCGTAGGCTTTTTGCATAATGTGGTCACGGTTAAATACATGATTCGGATGGCGTGTCATTAAAAGCAAAATGGCAAATTCGGTCGCAGTCAAATGAACTAGTTGCCCTTCCCAGCTAGCCTGATGGCGTGGTGGGCTAATCACTAGCTTGCCATAATGCAGGCTGTCTTCTTCATCACTTGCTGTTTTGTCGGAGGGCATCGTCTGGGTGCGTTTGAGAATAGCATTAATACGTGCGACTAGCTCACGCGGACTGAAGGGTTTGGTGACATAATCATCACCACCTAATTCCAGCCCCAGAATACGATCAATTTCATCGTCACGTGAAGACAAAAACAATATGGGGACATCAGAAAATTTACGCACTGTTCGACAGACTTCTAAGCCGTCCATTTCTGGCATATTAATATCTAATACAATGAGGTCAAGCGTGTTTTGCTGCAAGGCTTCTACCGCTTGGCGACCGTCTTCGGCTAATGTCGTTTGCATACCTGCTTTTTCTAAAGCAAAACTAATGACTTCGCGTATGTGCAGGTCGTCATCAACTACCAGAATGTGTTTGTTCATAGTGTCATTTTAATAGCTATTGGCTGGCGGACAACAAAAATTGATGCGGGTTAATATAAAACATTTTCTTCCAAGCCTGTGGTGATTTATGGTCGAAATGGGCAGGGTTGGGGATTAGGCTAAGAATGCTGTAATGCAAATGTGCTGGTTTGTTTTGGGCATTGCCACTGTTGCCTACGGTGCCAATACGAGCAGCCGGTTTCAGCCATTGTAATATGTGTGCCTCAGTGTCTTGTAAATGGGCGTAGTAGTGCAGTCGCCACTTTGCGCCCAGCACTAATACAGTATTGCCTCCCATGCTGTTGTAACCTTGAGCAACCACTAAACCACTGGTTGCAGCAAGTACTGGTGTACCCGCTGAGGCGAAAATATCAATGCCTTTGTGTGTGCCAGAGCGCCCCCAAGGATAATACCAGAAAGACTGCGGATTCCAGTCTGCTGGTGTAGCTTGCGCTACCGGAGTCCGCCTTGTCTCTGGGATAGCATATCCTGCCAGAAAGACCAACAGTAAGCTTAAACCAATTATTGTTTTCATCGTTTGGTCTCCAGTTTGCTAGGGATGGGAGAGTTAGTTCGAGGATAAATTTAAATTTTGCTTGTGCAGGTCGTGTGAGTAGCCTGTAGAGATAGACTGGAAAAGTTTTGCAGGTTTCGTGCAGAAAAGGCAGTGTAGGTTCAAAGTGTAATACAATTATTTATGAGAGCTGAGCACTAAAGCGTGCTTTGATATTTTCTGGACGAATGACCTCGCTCTATATAAAATTATATCCGGTATTTTGTCATTTCTTCTCTGAATATATTTAACTGTCTTTTATAAATGCTTATATCTACACTATTGCCGCTTTTTATTTTTTCATAAACCTCGTGCAAAACTTTAAGTTCTACTTCTTGATCGAGAAATCTGAAAGCTGAAGCAGCAATGTATTCAATTTTCATATCAAAAGAATACCAATTTCTTTTCTCTTTTTCTGCTACAAATCCTGTTGTATTAGAACCACTAAAAATATCAACTACTATATCTTCTGGATCTGTTAGAAACTTTATAAAGAATTCTGGCAGTTTTGCTGGGAATCTAGCCGGATGACTTTTTATGCCAACTTGTTTACAACCCGACATATAAGCTCCATTAGATTCAGAGTTTGGAATCTGAAGAAGATTGGATGGTATCGCTCCGTTATTATTTTTACTAAAACTCTTACCAATATCATGACCAGATGGTCTTTTTTTAGGATCATAGAACTTATCAGGATCTTTCAGAAGCTTTTTCATCCTATCACTATATTCTGTAAGAACATTGCTCACATTTGCTTTTGGAAATTCTGTTTTGCTAAACCACCATATCGTATTAACAGAATCTTTTGCTCTTATTTTGCGTTTATTGACCCATTCAATAGGACTAGGCAGTTTAGATGGATTAAACCAATAGAAATCCTCGGCAAGATAAAAACCTATATCATCGCAAAAGTGAATTGGAATACGGAAGTTATAAAGGCTTCTGGCGGGAACCCCCTTTTGATAAGCACCACCTAAATCTAAAACAAAGCTCCCATCAGATTTTAATTTTTTTAAAACTATTTTTGCGAACTCAGAAAGCCACTCAATGTATTCGTGTTGCTCTTTATTTCCATACTCCTTTTTTCTAAGCAAAGCAAAAGGAGGACTAGTCATTACTAAGTTAATACTATCATCAGGGAAGTGTGAGAGTAGTTCAAGCGAATCACCACAGAATGCACTACCCCAGTCTGTTGTGTATGCGGGTGTTATTGGAAAATTAGGTATTTTTTTCATCAAGGTCTATCTAGCGCTCAGGGCGGAACTCAAATACATCCTTAATATCGCCGGGACACCAAGTCTTGTTCGTTTTAAAGGGTGTGTGGCTTTTTTGATGTTTAGGGCTGGACATGCTACCTGATGTTGTTTCTTGTTGGCCTTTTTCTAGGTTTATAATCTGTTCGCTAAATAGGCCACTACGTGGATTAACGCTATAATATTGCCAATGGTTTAAAGCAAAATGCCCAGGCTGGCGTTTGAAATTATAAGTGACGCTAATATTTTTATTATCTGACCCAAAGTGGCTTGCTGAGCGGCGTTGGAAACGCAGCTCTAGTAGACCTTCACGGATGGCAATATGGGCTAAGGGATCACCTCGCTCAGTATTGGCGGGTGGAATAAAGTGCTTATAGTGGCTACTAATGATTAGCCGATAAGCGCCTAAATTGAATTCATCTTCATCACTCAATAAAACCAGCAAATGACGGGCTGGAGATGTGCTGCTTTTCAGTGTTTTTTCCATCACTAGCGCATAATCGTCATGCCCATCGTTATTGAGTTGGCCTTTGACCAAGGCGATGACTTGCCAATCTTGGGTGGGTAGCAAATGCTGTATGCTTTGCAATAGTTGCCTGTCTATGGGTGCATACGGCTCACTGTATTCATTGGCATGTATTATTGGGCTAAGCAGTCCTATAACTAGGCTACTTAGGCATGAGTATAAAATGAGTAATTTCATGGTTCTGACTATAGCACAGGCTTTTCAGCTTGGAAGTCAGGAGATTTTGTGAGCGGCAAATCAGCTAGTACACTAAGCAAATTTAACGAGACTGCAAAAGGAAGGGTCATGTACACAGTCACCATTCAACCAGGTAAGCACACTTTCCAAGTGGATGAGCAGGAAAACCTGCTACAAGCAGGTCTACGTGAAGGCTTGGCTCTGCCTTATAGTTGCCAAGGCGGTTCTTGTGGTGTGTGTGCGGCAACGATATTGAAGGGGCAGGTAGATTATCCCAATGGTGAGCCGCTGGGTTTGTCTCCTGATGAACGTGAGCAAGGCAGGGCTTTATTGTGTCAAGCAGTGGCTGTATCAGATTTAGAGTTGGAAAGTAAGCATCTAGGGGAAGTGGAAGACTTGCCTGTCAAATTGTTACCAGCACGTGTCGAAAAAATGCGTCAGTTGAATCATGATGTAATGGAGTTGACATTGAAGCTGCCCGCCACGGAACATTTGCACTTTTTGGCTGGGCAATATATCGAGGTTTTATTGCGCGATGGCAAGCGACGTGCTTTTTCATTGGCGAATGCACCATTTGATGATCAGTTTTTGGAGTTGCATATTCGTCATGTGCCCGGTGGACAGTTTACCGATTATGTTTTTAATGAAATGAAAGTGCGTGCTCTGCTGAGGATAGAAGGCCCATTAGGTAGTTTTTATATTCATGAAGCTGAGCGTCCTTTGATTTTAGTTGGAGGTGGGACAGGTTTTGCGCCATTGAAAAGCATGATTGAGCAGCTCAAGGCAGATGGTTTTAAGCGTGAAGTTTATCTTTATTGGGGTGTGCGCAGCCAAGCAGATTTGTATATGGAGGCATTGCCGCGTAGCTGGGCTGCTCAATACGACAATTTTCATTATGTACCCGTTTTATCTGAGCCTAAGGCAGAGGATAATTGGCAAGGGCGTACAGGTTGGGTACATGAGGCTGTTGTGCTTGATTTTAGTGATTTGGCCGGTTTCGATATTTATATGAGCGGCCCACCTGCCATGATTTTGGCAGGCAAAAAGGCCTTTGCTGAGCAAGGTGTACCAGCCGATCAGTTGTATTCGGATTCATTTGAATACAGCAGTGATACTTTAAAAGCGCTGGCAGAAGCACATGAGGGTTCAAAGGCATGAGTTTTTCCCTACACCCACAATTGGCCGCTGATACTTTTGTAGTCGGTGATTTGCCTTTGTGTCAGGTCTTGCTCATGAATGAAATGCGTTATCCTTGGTTTATTTTAGTACCACGACGGGCAGATTTGACTGAAATTTATCAGCTTGAGGCAAAAGACCGTCAGCAACTTTGGCAAGAGTCTGATTGGTTGAGTCGGCAGTTGCTGGCTTTATTTAAGCCGGATAAATTGAATATTGCTGCTTTAGGGAACGTAGTTGCGCAATTGCATCTGCATCATATTGCCCGTTTTACCACAGACGCTGCTTGGCCTGCTCCGGTATGGGGCAAGTTTCAGCCTGAAGCTTACCCAGCCGCACTGGCTCAAGAGCGTATTAGTGCTTTGCAACAACGCCTGTCGCTATATGCTGCAAAGACATGACGCTTCATCTGAAGCGTTAGATGGCAAAGGACATAGGTATCTTGGGATAGGATCAGCTATTATAGCTTACCTTTCTCAGCTTCACTTGAATGGTTAGTGCATGAAACAATCCACCACACCCCGCGTTGGTTTTGTTAGTCTTGGCTGTCCTAAAGCTTTGGTTGACTCGGAACGTATTCTAACGCAATTACGTGCTGAAGGTTATGCCATTAGCCCCAGCTATAATGATGCTGATTTGGTGGTGGTTAATACCTGTGGCTTTATTGATGCTGCGGTGCAAGAGTCGCTGGATGCGATTGGTGAGGCACTGGATGAAAATGGTCGAGTGATTGTAACAGGCTGTTTGGGGGCGGATTCGCAAAAAGTGCTGGATGCTTATCCTAATGTATTGGCAGTGACGGGGCCGCATGCTTATGAAGCAGTGATGAGTTCGGTACATGAAAATTTGCCGCCTTTACATGATCCTTATACTGATCTGATTCCCCCGCAAGGGGTGCGCCTGACACCACGTCATTATGCTTACTTGAAAATTTCTGAAGGCTGTAATCATCGTTGCTCTTTTTGCATTATTCCTTCCATGCGTGGCGACTTGGTGTCGCGTCCGATTGGCGATGTGATGCAGGAAGCTGAAAATCTGGTAAATGCGGGCGTGAAGGAGTTATTGGTCATTTCACAGGACACCAGTGCGTATGGGGTGGATGTGAAATACCGCACAGGTTTTTGGAAAGGGCGACCCTTAAAAACACATAGTCAGCAATTGGCCGAGGTTTTAGGTGAGCTAGGCGTATGGGTGCGGCTACATTATGTTTATCCTTATCCGCATGTGGATCAGCTGATTCCATTAATGGTGGCAGGCAAAATCTTGCCTTATTTGGATATTCCTTTTCAGCATGCTAGTGCGCGCATTTTGAAAGAGATGCGCCGTCCAGCACATGCTGAAAAAGTGTTGCATCGCTTGAATAATTGGCGGACACAATGCCCGGATATTACCGTGCGTAGTACGTTTATTGTTGGTTTTCCAGGTGAAACGGAAAAGGACTTTGAAAGCTTGTTGGACTTTTTGCAGGAAGCACAATTAGATCGCGTGGGGGCGTTTGCTTATTCGCCTGTGGAGGGCGCTGCGGCTAATGAATTGTTGGGTGCTGTGCCAGAAGAAGTTAAGGAGGAGCGTCTGGAGCGCTTTATGGCATTACAAGCCGAGATTAGCGCTGGCAAGCTTTCAAAATTGATTGGGTGTGAGATGCAAGTGCTGGTTGATGAATCTGAAGAAGAGATGAGTGTGGCGCGTAGCTTCCGTGATGCGCCAGAAATTGATGGCCAGGTATTGATTGAAAATGAGCAATTAGCGGTCGGTGAGTTTGTAAAGGTGCGTATTACCCATGCTGATGAGCATGATTTATGGGGGGAGCGCGTGTAAGCGGAAGCTGTTATGGTTAAAGGAAGGATGTCATGGAGCAAATCACAGACTTTTTCAGCCGTTCGTTTTTGGAGCAACACATAGGGGATACTTTCCATTTTTATCATCCTAGAGCCTTGGATGAGATGGGAGGATTTTTTCATTGTTTCCGTAATGATGGCAGTGTTTATGACACAACAACCCGTCATTTGGTGAGTAGTAGCCGTTTTGTTTTTAATTATGCGCTGGCGATTCGCCATTTTACTGATTTGGATTATGCGGCTTGGGTTAGGCATGGCCTGTATTACTTAGAACATTTCCATCGCCAACCGGAAGGGGGTTATGCGTGGTTACGTGAATCTGGCAAGGTGAGTGATGCTAATAATCACTGTTATGGTTTGGCTTTTGTCATGGTGGCAGGGGCGACTGCTTTGCTGGCAGGGGTAGAGGAGGGACGTGCCTCATTGGAACATGCTTGGAATTTAATGGAGCAGTATTTCTGGAGCGAAGCGTTTGGTTTGTATGCGGATGAGGCTAGCCCGGATTTTACGATTGTTTCTCCATATCGTGGCCAAAATGCCAATATGCACGCTTGTGAGGCTATGATTTGGGCTTATGAAGCGACCGGCAAAGTACATTATTTAGAGCGTGCCGAGCGTTTGGCTGAGAATATTACCCAACGGCAGGCTGCAAAGTGTGGCGGACTCATTTGGGAACACTATGATTATTATTGGGAGCTAGATTGGGATTATAACCGTGATGACCCTAAGCACTTATTCCGTCCTTGGGGCTATCAACCAGGGCATCATACAGAGTGGGCTAAATTATTATTAATTCTACATCGGCATCGCCCTAAGGATTGGTATGTAAAGCGTGCACAAGAGTTATTCAATGTTGCAATGGATAAAGCTTGGGATAATGAATACGGGGGAATTTATTATAGCTTTGCACCCGATGGCTCTATTTGTGATAGCGATAAATATTTCTGGGTACAAGCTGAAAGCTTTGCTGCTGCGGCTTTATTAGCTCATGCTACGGGTGAACCGATTTACCGTGATTGGTATCAGCGTATTTGGGAGTATAGCTGGGCGAATATAGTGGATCAGCAATATGGGGCGTGGTATCGTATTTTGACGCGCGATAATCAGCAATATGATGACTTAAAATCTCCTCTGGGTAAGACAGATTACCATACAATGGGGGCGTGCTATGAAGTGTTGCGTTCAGGGATGAGTTTGACCGACTAGAGCTAGCTGATATGGCAGAAAGGTTGAAAAAACCACATTGATTATTTTTATTTATTAAGCTAATAGGTAGTTTTTTACTAAAGAAATACTAAATGACGAACTGTAGCAGTGCAATGACAAGCGGGTAGGCTAAAAGCTCCATTGTTGAGTAGTCTCAGGTAATCTAAATGGGTAAAGGCTATTAAGTCTTTATTCATAAAACACAAGGAGCGTTAAAATCATGACTATACCAAGTGCCCCCCCTGGAAGCAGTACCGCTATTGATACGCGCACGGCTGCTGCCGTTCCAGCTCCAGCATTAGTCGCAAGTAGTGCTGCTGTGCCTACTTCCACTGCGACTCGTTTTGAACGCAGTCTACATGCACCTGAGCCTAGTGCAGATAGTAATTCGACCTCGACGGCTGCGCTAGCTTCCAGACCTACTTCTGGAAATACACAAAGTGCTGATTCCAGTGCTTCGACAGATATTAATAACTTTTTAAAGCTGGTGGTTAACTTGCTGATTCAATTGATTCAACAGCTATCTAACCAAGCAGGTTCATCAGCACCCAGCGCTAATAGCTGTATGAAATAATCCCCAGCCATTTTTTGCCTGTAAAATAATTCAGTGAATATTATTAATGCCTTTGCAAGATCAAGGATTTTATCTTGCAGAGGCATTGTTTATGGGTAGCTTAATACTTGATTGTTTTTGTCGGAAATTGCTAGAATCTTTGATCATAATGGAGATTCACATCGATGAAACTGACAACTAAAGGTCGTTACGCCGTAACGGCTATGCTTGATTTAGCCTTGCATAATGCAGATCAACCTGTATCCTTGGCTGAAATTTCCGAGCGTCAAGATATATCTCTTTCATATTTGGAACAATTATTTTCCAAGTTGCGCCGTGCTGGGTTAGTGGTCAGTATGCGCGGTCCTGGTGGTGGCTATCAATTAAGTAATGCGCCAGAAAATATCGTCATTGCAGACATTATTGCAGCAGTTGATGAGCATGTTGATGCAACTCGCTGTGGTGGTTTAGGGGATTGTCAAAATAACAAGCGCTGTTTAACACATGATCTTTGGTCAGAGTTGAGCAAACAAATTCGTCTCTTTTTGTCTGATATTACCTTGGCGGATATGACTGCCCGCACAGAAGTACGCGAAACCGCCCAACGACAACGGCAGCGTGTAGAGTTTTTAAGTCCTAGTACGCACTCTCGCTAGCAATGCTAGCAAAATCAAAACCCATGACTCGTTTTAGCTGATTTAACAGCCCAGTAGTATAATAGTATCGGGCTGCTGTCTTGATTGTGTGTTAAACACTAACCACCAAACTGGTTTTGTCGACTACTTAGTCGGTGAGGGTTATTTTTAGCGGTTTCACGCAGTGCTTCCAGTTCATTTTTGAGTTTCTTGGCCTGCTGGCGAAACTGTCTCATTTCCTTAGGTGATAAAATGCCTGTAGTGGGCAGTGCCACTTTCATAGGATTATGTGGTTTGCCAGCAATACGGAACTCATAATGCACATGGTTGCCCGTGGAAGTTCCGGTTGATCCCACATAACCAATAATATCGCCACGTTTTACTTTATCACCTGGATTCAAACCAGCTTTGTAGCGTGACATATGGCCGTAAAGGGTGGTGATGCCATCCATGTGGCGGAGTTCTATTGTTTTTCCATATCCACCTTTGCGACCAATAAAGCGTACCTTACCGTTGCCCGTTGCATAAATAGGCGTGCCGCGAGGGGCGGCAAAGTCTGTGCCGCTATGTAAGCGTCTTGAGCCAAAGACAGGATGGCGGCGCATGCCAAAGCCAGATGATATTCTGCCACTTTTTAGCGGATAACGATTGAATGCAACCTGCTTAAGTTCTAGGTCAGCGTCAGGACGCAAATAACGCGTGGTGTCACTGGCACTAAAGCGAACCCGCTGGTAGAGGGTGCCACGGTGATCGAATTCAGCAGCTAAAACATTATCGGAAGCTATGCGCTCACCTTGGTAAATATAGTCCTCAAAGATGACACGTACTTCATCACCAATAGCTAAACGTCGGAAGTTAACATCCTTTTTGAAAATTTTGGTGATTTGGCGGGAGAGTGAGCTGGTTAAGCCTGCTATTTTGGCTTCAGTGTGGAAAGGTTTGCTAATTGTAAAATGAATCTGACTACGGCGCGCCTCCAGTAAGCCAGATTGCCACTGACCTGTGTATTGTTCATTATGGTAAGTAATGAAATAGCTGTCTTTCTTACCTGTCGTGTAAATCAATTGTTGCAACTTACCGTCGACAGTTTGAGCCAAGAATTTTGCACTAGGCTTAATATCATTGAGCACTTTGGCTATATCTTGATCGGCAATCAATTTGTCCAAGGTTTGTTTTAACTTGAGTGCTGCAAAAATGCTTTCTACGGTGTCGCCACTTTCGACTTGGTAGAGATTCCATCGACCTTTAGTGACGGTCGGCAATGTTTCTACTTCATGACCTGCAAAAACTTCAGTTTCATTTTCATCAGGTAGTTGTAATTCTACGACATCACTATTTGCTATTGTTGCTTGATTAAGCGCTTCCTCAACAGCGGCTGTTAACGCTATGGTGTCATCTTGCGTTTGCAGATTAATTTTGGAATGTACCGGAATATTGCCAATAAGCGCGAGTGTTCCTACCAGAATCAGTGAGCGAGATACTAGGTAACGTATAGGTTTGGCTTTTGGCTTTTGGGCAGGGATGTGTGGCGTGTATGCTTTTCTGACAGGGTTTACAGGTTTGGCAGAGCCTGCTTTGGTTAGGTTATCAGGAGGAATGGACAATGTTGGCTTTTTTGGCTTTGAGTGTGTAACAGCATTGACCGTATCCAGTTTGGATGAGCTGCGTCCCTCTATAATAACCTCGATGCCGCCAGTAGGGAGGTTATAACGCTCCATAGCCTGGTTCCACTTCTTGCTATTGTTGCTATTGGAAGATCGTGAAGGCTTATTCATGTTGCTTAACAAGTTAAATTACTCCCTGTAGATGGCAGCCCAAATTCTTAATAAGTTTTGAGCTTTAATGCTTTGAGGCTGGTCAATCAGGAGCGAATTTTGCCTTAATCAACAGTATTTACAGTTCTGTTTGTGATAAAAATGCTCAATAGGCCTGATTAGACTATCCACTCTTACCAGCTCCAAGCCATGCCACGCTATTCAAAAAAACAATTCGTGATAAGCTTAATGCCGCTTTTTAGGGTAAAAAGATTTTATTGTCAATCTTTAGGAAGGTGCTGATGGAGCTGTTTGCTGATATTTTGAGTGAATTGGAGCGTGGAACTGAGGAAGTTCTACTGAAAAGTGAGCTGGTTGAAAAGTTGAAGAGGGGGCGTCCTTTACGTGTCAAAGTAGGATTTGATCCCACAGCACCGGATTTACATGTAGGACATACAGTCGTTATTAATAAAATGCGTCAATTTCAGGAGGCAGGTCACCAAGTTATTTTTCTGATTGGCGACTTTACGGGGCGCATTGGTGATCCTACGGGTAAGTCTGCGACACGGCCTCCATTGACTGAGGAACAAGTAAAAGCTAATGCGCAGACCTACCAAGAGCAGATTTTTAAAATACTTGATCCTGATAAAACAGAAATTGCTTTTAATTCGACTTGGATGGGGCAACTCAGCTCAGTTGAAATGATTCAGTTGGCCGCTAAGCATACAGTAGCCAGAATGCTAGAGCGTGATGACTTTAATAAGCGTTATAAGTCAGGGCAGTCCATTGCTATTCACGAGTTTTTGTATCCATTAGTTCAAGGTTATGACTCGGTTGCCTTGCAAGCTGATATTGAAATGGGGGGAACAGACCAGAAGTTTAACTTATTGGTAGGGCGAGAGCTGCAAAAACAATATGGTCAGGAACAGCAGGTAGTGATTACCATGCCATTGTTGGAAGGTTTGGATGGGGTTAATAAAATGTCCAAATCACTAGGTAACTATATTGGTATCGCTGAGCCACCTAGTGAGATGTTTGGCAAGATCATGTCCATTTCGGACGAGTTGATGTGGCGTTATTTTGAGTTGCTTAGTTTTAAGCCGTTAGCGGATATTGCCCGCTTAAAGCAAAATGTAGCGGAGGGGATGAACCCTCGTGATGTGAAGTTTCTTTTGGGTGAAGAAATCATTACACGTTTTCACAAGCAATCGGTAGCAAGAGCAGTCAGGGAAGAATTTGTGGCTCGCTTTCAAAAGGGAGCTATGCCAGAAGTTATGCCAACAATAACGCTGGAAGCTGATGCTAATGGACAATTGGGTATTGGCTACTTATTGAAGTCAGCGGGTCTGGTCAGTAGCACTGGAGAAGCTTTCCGTATGATTCAACAGGGAGCGGTCAGAATTGATGGCGAGAAAGTTGATGATCGTAACTTATTGATCAATAAAGGGGCTGAAGTCGTAGCACAGGTAGGTAAACGCAAGTTTGCCAAGGTGCTTGTGAAATAATTGCAGTTTTTTCAAAAAAAGCGGTTGACGGGGGATGATGAGTGTTTATAATGCGCGTCATCTTGGATGTTTGGCTGAGTTAAAAAAGTTTTAAGAAACAGTGGTTTAGCTTTAATTTTCGAGTGACAGAGCGCGAATAGAAAGAA